>Ga0315274_10005163_pt1 | contig 19131 bp, 23 predicted proteins | sample YL17G02_20_MG_FD_203700 | JGI IMG/M metagenome (GOLD analysis project Ga0315274, IMG submission 203700) | Sediment microbial communities from Yellowstone Lake, YNP, Wyoming, USA - YL17G02_20 | ecosystem: Environmental > Aquatic > Freshwater > Lake > Sediment | place: USA: Wyoming | collected... | reverse complement strand
ATTTTTCTTTAACATTAACTTCTCAAAACGATCAGGGGGTATCGTTTGCTCCAGGTTCATATAAAGATCTTGATTTTCAAAACCTTCCTATTGTTAGTTTTTACGTTTACACGGATTTTACTAATGGGACAGGTCATCAAGATTTTATAAGTGCCTTGGAAGGTCGAGGGTATAGTGGTATACAAAACATAGAAATTAAGAAGTTTGAAGGATTTGGTGGTACCCAATTTACCTCGAGAGATCTACAAGCAGGCTCTGGGGGTTTAAACATAAACACAGTAATAACCCTAAAGAAGGGAATTTTAATGATTTCACTAAGTAATTCGGAAAAGGGTATGGTCGACACATACTATCAAATCCTCTCGACATTTCGATTTCTTAATTGATCCCGCGAAGCTTCACGCGAAGTGGGACAAATTCACAAACTGAATTACAAATCTGTTGCTAAGATAACTTTCTTTTCGTTAGAATATTGAAGACTGACAATATATTTCTCTTTTAAGTTCAATTTCTCGGCTTTCTTTTCCAAATTCGAAATATCCCGCCTGGAAGCGCTTTGCTTCACCTCAAGACCAATTCTGCCATCCAAAATAAAATCTATCTCTGACCCGCTTTGATTGCTGTAATAATTTAAATTGTGTTCTGCTCTTAAATCCTGGAAAACACTTTGTTCAAGCAGTTGACCCTCGGAAACCCTACCTAACATATTTGTCATTCCTCCATCACAAAAGTATAATTTTTTACTTCCGGCCGCCTGTCGATCAATGCTTTTCGAAAACTTAGGAACAAGAGTAATAAAATACGATTTTTCCAAAAAAGAGATATAGTTATAGATAGTTTCCCTGGAGGAAGACAGCTCACTTGAAAGTTTAGCTACTTCTATTTTTGAACCAACTCTTCCTGCCAGAAGCAAAATAAGACTTCTTAGTTTTGCCATATCGCCAAAATTCGAAAGGTTTTTTGCGTCTATCTCAAAGTATGAGGTAAATACTTCCTGTAAAAGCAGCTTTTTTCTTTGAACATCTTTTTCTAAAACAACAGAAGGGAATCCTCCATATTCAAGATATTCCAAATAATACGGTTTATATAACTCATATCGTGTCCTATTTTTCTCCCCTGTTCTTTTCTCTATGCCGTTAAACCTAAGAAATTCTCTGAAAGTCAACGGAAAAATCTCAAAAACAATTTTTCTTCCCGCCAAAGACTCGGGGAAAAGATTTTTAAGATAATAGCTGCTCGATCCCGTCAATACAAACTTGATGTTATAGTGGTCATAAAGGTATTTAATCGCTTGGCTGATGCTTGGCAAATTTTGTATCTCATCTAAAAACAAATACGCTTTTTTATCTTTAATCACCCCAAATTCTTTTAAATTGTTCCAAATGGCATCAAAATTTTTTTCCTCAAAGATATTTCTCTGTAGAGGATTCCCAATATCAAGCATAACTTTGTTTGCTGAATCTACCTGGTCATAAAGATGCCTTAGGAGGGTTGTTTTTCCTACCTGACGCATTCCTGTAATCACGGTAATTTCCTTTTTCACCAACTCTTTTTCAAGCGCAGGCAAAATGTCCCTTTTATAAAACATGTCTACCAATATCTTACAAATACATACGGCATTTGTCAAGTGTTAATGAAGTAATCCTGCTATTAAAACTCCTCGACTTTTACTTTTTCTTTCGCCCTTTCTACCCATTCTAGCATTTCTTCTTCTTTTAATAGTCCTTTTTGGGCGCCGACAAAACTGACCACCGAAGCGGAATTAACTGTTCCCCAAATTAAGGCTTCGTCTAAGGATTTCCCCTTGATAAGGGCAGCGATCATGCCGCTGCCAAAGGCATCTCCCGCCCCGGTTCTTTCGGTGACTTCTTGCGGGTAAATCCCGCATTTTAAAAATCTTTGTCCGTCATAAGCCAATGATCCTTCCGGGCCATCGGTAATAATGCAGATTTTTGGACCAAGCCTTGAAACCAAAGTTAATAATTCCTTTTCCTTTCCGTGAGAGTCCGGAAAATTAGAAAGTTTTTCCGCTTCTTCCCTATTGACATACAGAATCTGGCTTAAAGAAAGAATTTCGCCAATTGCTTCCACCCCCGCCTTCATTTGCCAAGTGCCGGGATTAAAGGCCAGTTTTATGCCAGGATTTTTCTTTAGCCAATCCACAAAATGGTTGTAAAAAGGCCTGAAGGTTTCTCCCATACTCGTTAAATAGACCCAAGGGATTATGGGCAGTTGAACCGGAAATTCATAACTTCTGGGGGCGTGATAGGTGAAAATGGTTCTTTCTCCGGAGTAATTAATAATAGTCGAATAATTGGAGGAGGAAGCGCTCTGCCTGGAAACATAGGCCGTATCGACTCTTTCTCTGATAAGTCTTTCGACGATCAAATCCCCGACGGTATCTCCCCCTAAAGTCAGAACAATGGCGGCGTTTATTCCGAGGCGCGAGGAACCAACTGCATTATTGGCGGCATTCCCCCCGATGGTAAATTCCAAGTTCCTAACGGGAATTTTATCCCCATACGAAAAACAGATCTTGCATTCCTTTTTGTCCATTTCGCAAACTGTTTCGGTCTCAAGGGGCGTCATAAAGACATCAACCGTTGCGTCTCCGATTGTCAATAAATCAAAGTTTTCCATTTCTTGCTTGTGAAACCGATCTCACCCTATCATAAAAAACATTTTGGGCCGCTTTAATGTTTTCATCCAAACCACACCACACTTTTAATGCCTCTTCCTGCAGGGCTCTGGCAAAAGAAAAAGAAACGGGGAATGTCAATCCGTCTAAATTCTTTTCAATTTCGTTTAAGTTATTTGTTGCCTCATCCGGAGATTGGCCACCAGAAAGAAAAACTACACCAGAAATGTTGGGAGGAATAGAATTTTTTAGGGTTCTTACTGTTACTTTAGCAACTTCCAAGGAAGCTGTTTTGACCCCGTTATCTTTTCCGGGAAGAACCATGCTGGTTTTAAGAATTAAAGAAGTTAAATCAACGCCTTCGGCTACAAGTTTTTCAAAAAGAAGCTTAAGAACTTTTGTTTCAATTTCTTCACATCTTGTTGTTGTATGTTTTCCTTCAAGAAGTACTTCCGGTTCAACAATGGGAACGAGACCCGCAGCTTGAGAAACTTTGGCATACTTAACCATTCTTCCTAAATTTTCTTCCAAGAAAGAGTCCGTTGGGTAAATATCGGAAATTCTAAAAACCCCTCTCCACTTGGTAAATTTGGCACCCATTCCCAAATACTCTTTTAATCTTTCCGAAAGTCCTTCTAGACCCTTAGTTACTTCCTCCTCTCCTTCACCAAAAGATTCCAAACCTTCATCAACCTTAATACCGGGAATAATTCCCTTCTCCCCAAGGATTTGTACAAAGGGTTTACCCTGAGACTCCTGTCGAAGGGTTTCATCATATAAAATAACACCGCTTATATATTCCTCAATACCGGGTGCGGTAAATAACATTTCTCTGTATTTTTTGTTCAAGTCCGGCGTGGAGGTTAAACCAACGCTTTCAAACCTTTTAGTTATTGTCTTTGTACTTTCATCGGCAGCCAAAATACCCTTTCCGAGCGCAAGAAGTTGTGAGGCAACTTTTACTAGTTGATTAGTTAATTGGTTGATTGGTTGATTAGAATTCTGATTGGGATTAAACATGCTTTCTTCTTTCTAGATAAGAGATAAACGAACTAATTCGTTTTGACAAAACCTCATAGCTTTCGTCAAGTTTTTTAAAAGCTATACTATCAATATACTTCAATTCGAAGGCAACGCTCAAGTGCGATCTTACTTCAAAAACTTCTCCTCTTGATTGATACAAAACCCTTACTCTATCAGCAAAGGTAAATCTTCCCTGACTTTCCGCAATATTGGCAATCACCGAGTTGGCCGATCTTCGAATTTGGTCTGTAAGACCGTATGTTTCTGTTTTAGGAAAATTTGCAGATAATTTGTATATTTGAACCAGAAATGATAATCCATCTTTCCAAACTTCCAAATCTCTAAAGTCTTTCGTCATACTCTTATTCATTGTACCTTAATCAACTATTTATCCAATTAACCAATTAACCAAAATTGTGCTACAATTTTTCTATGGAATCCCAAGCTACACCACAACCACCAACACCACCCGCTCCTACCCCACCTGCACCACAAATAAAAAACTCTTTGCTTTTAATAATGTCAGTTCTTTTAATAGTCACCGTCGCCATTGCCGGTCTTTTCTACTTCCAAATCCAAAAACTCTCTAAAGAACTTTCCAAATACCAAATTCAAGCCTCACCCACCCCAACTGCAACCCCCGATCCAACCGCAAATTGGAAAACATATACTAGCACTCAATTCGGTTACTCTTTCAATTACCCGCAATCATGGTCTTTAAACTCAGAAAATCCTACAGAGGTGGCAAGCGTTGGTCTCGATCAATACCTCCATGGAGTCGGAAAACCATCATCCGGAAATGTATGGTTTAGTGTTTCCAATGTAGCAACCCTTGAGGCAGACAATCGGTCAAACCAAGAGGTTGGTCCTGGCGCGACCATTGTTTTAATAACCAAATATAAACAAAAAGGAGGAGAGACGTTTAAGCTTGAGGGGGGATATTGGGAAAACGATCCCAAACCAGAAGAGAAAAAACAAATTATTGACCAAATCCTCTCCACTTTTAAGTTTCTAGATCAATCAAACGCTGAGGGGAAATTTTGTGGCGGCTTTGCCGCTAATCTTCCGGAGAATCAATGTCCTAACGGGTTTCATTGCAAATATGACGGAAATTATCCAGATGCCGGTGGAGTCTGCACCAAAAATTAGTAATTCTTCCTGGCAATGACCCGTTTTACGGCTTCGATGATGTCTTTTTCGGTTAATCCAAATTTCTTTTTTAGTTCTTCATAAGTTCCCGATTCGCCGTAGGCATCATGGATGCCGATAAATTCCTGAGGTGTCGGCAGATTTTTAGCTAAAACTTCCGAAACCGCCGAACCCAATCCCCCGGTAACCTGATGCTCCTCAATTGTCACTACCGCCCCCGCTATTTTGGCGGCGTGAATAATCGCCTGTTTATCCAATGGTTTTATGGTATGGGAATTGATTACCAAGATGTCTATTCCCTTTTTCTCCAGGGTGTTCGCGGCCAAAAGCGCTTCATAGACTAAAGATCCGCAAGCGATAATCGCTACCTGCGGGTTTTTGGATTCCCAGAGAGTTTCTGCCCTACCCACTTTAAAAGGAGAATTTTTGGTAGTAAAACTTGGAGTTTCCGGCCTTTCCAGCCTCAAGTAGGTTGGTTTGCCGTTTTTGGCAACCGCGAGCGTTGCCTTTTTTGCCTCTTCAAAATCACAAGGGGCGACCACAACCATATTGGGAAGAGTCCTCATAATGGCGATATCTTCCAAGGCCTGGTGGGTTGATCCATATGGTCCTGCTCCTAAGCCGGCATGGGCCCCGACTATTTTGACGGGTTGATTATTTAGAGCCACCGTTGTTCTTACTTGCTCCAAGGTCCTTCCCGGAGAAAAAACGGCATAGGAAGTGGTGAATGGAATTTTTCCTTCTGCCGCCATTCCGGAAGCAATGGTCACCATGGCCTGTTCGGCCACCCCCACTTCAATAAATCTATCGGGAAATTTTTCGGCAAAAAGGTTGACTCGGGTGGATTCTTTTAGGTCGGCGGTTAAAACCACCACGTCTTTATTTTTTTCTCCAGCTTCAACTAAAGCTTCTCCAAACCCGTCCCTAATAGATTCCATTTCAACTTCCTTAGTAAATAGTTTTTTATTTAGTTTTTGTTCTTTAACTATCATAATTCTTCTATGGCGATCCTCGCCTCCTCCTTATTGGGAGCTTTAGCGTGCCATCTATAATCTCCTTCCATGAAACTTACTCCTTTTCCAGCAGTTGTATGGGCAATAATGACGGTCGGTCTTTCATAGAATGATCGAGCTTGGCTAATAGCTTCCGTTATTTGCTTAAAATTGTGCCCATCTATTTCAATAACATGCCAATTAAAAGCTTCGTACTTTTGTTTTAGGGGTTCGAGGGGCAGGGTACTTTCTGTACCTCCTTCGATCTGAATATTATTTCGGTCAACGATTAAGGTCAGGTTGGCAAGTTTGTATTTAGCGGCAAATAAAACGGCTTCCCAATGATTGCCCTCATCATGCTCGGCATCAGAAACCGTGCAGAAAACCCTAAAATGAGAATTGTCCAGCCGGGCCGCCAAAGCCATTCCCGAAGCTTGAGCCAAACCGCAACCCAAAGGCCCGGAAGTGGTTTCGATTCCCAGCAGCCTTTCGCGTTCCGGGTGCCCCTGAAGGGGGGAGCCAAATTGGGCATATCTTTTTAGTTTCGAAGTGGGAAAATAGCCGCTTCTTGCCAAAACCGCATACAAGGAAGGACAGGTATGTCCATTTGACACAATCAATCTGTCCCTATCTTTCCAGTTGGGATTTTTGGGGTCATGGTGCATGATTCCAAAATAAAGAGCCACCAAAATATCGGTCATGCTTAAAGAGCCGGCGGGGTGTCCGCTTTTGGCCGCAAAAAGCATTTTAACAACATCCTTACGAACCTCATTAGCAATTTTTTCCGGGTCAGGTGGGGAATTTCTCATTTAAAATTTATGTTTGTAAAGACGGTTAATCGCCGTTAAGACCTCTTCGGGTTTGGCCACTATTTCAAAAACCGAAAGCTCCTTTTTGTCGATGTTCATATTTTTCCTAAAAACGTCAATCATCTCCGCCCAAAACGAACCAAAAAGAATAAAAGGTTTATGGTGCCCGTAATAAAGTTTAGCTAAAACCCACGCCGTGCCAAATTCCGATATTGTGCCGCTGCCGCCTTTGAAAATAATAAAGAGGTCTCCGTATTCCATGAGTTTAAACATTCGATCGATATAATTGGTCGTAATAATTTCTTTGTCGGGAACATTTTTGACATATCTTCCTTCATATCCCGGAGCATTCACCGGGTCAAAAGTCACGGTCAGGGTTGGACCGTCCCCGGCCTGGGCGCCTGATGTCGCCGCCTGCATCACCCCAGGTCCACCGCCGTCAACAATGGTGAAACCGTTTTCGGCCAATATTTTTGCTGTTTCAAAGGCGTCTTTATAAACCGGATCGTTTTTGGAAATATTGGCATCACCGAAAAAGGCAATATTTCTGATTAAATGTCTTTGATATTTATCTTCCATTTAGGGTTTAAAAGATAAGGTAATTGGGTCTGTCGGAACTTTTCCGCCGGTTAAATTTCTGCCAACTCTAATCACTTGTTCAACTAGTCTATTGGCATACCCCCATTCGTTGTCATACCAGGCAAAAACCTTAACCAAATTGCCACCGATTACTTGTGTTAGCAACAAGTCTACAATTGAAGACTCGCTTCGGCCAATAATGTCAGATGAGACTAAAGGTTGATCAGAAGTTGCCAATATTCCCTTATACAGGGGATTATTCGAAGCATCAATAAATGCCCTATTTACCTCTTCCACCGTCACATTTTTCTTCAAGATAACCGCAAAATCAGTAATGGATCCACAGGGCACAGGCACTCTTAAGGCCCGCCCATCAAAGACTCCTTTCAGTTCCGGAATTGTCTCCGTGGTTGAAATCGCGGCCCCAGTAGTTGTGGGTACGATATTTTGAGCCGCCGCCCTTGCCCTTCTTAAGTCTTTATGAGATCCGTCCTGAAGATTTTGATCATCGGTGTAGGCATGAGTGGTCGTCATCGCCGCTTTTTCAACGCCAAATTTGGAGTGAAGAACAGCCATGACAGGAGCAACGCAGTTTGTGGTACAGGAAGAATTGGATATCACTTGCCCCTCCGAAGCTCCTAGCGAAGGGGGGTTAACACCAATGACGTAAGTGCCAACATTTCCACCCCTAACTGGTGCAGAAATTACAACCCTTTTTGCTCCCCCAATAGCATGCTTCTTGGCATCTTCTTCGGTCACGAATTTACCGGTTGATTCAATAACCACCTCAACACCATATTTGCTCCAAGGAATCCTCGACGGATCCGGTTCGGCCAGCACCGGAACTTTGATGTTTTTCTCCGAAACCATCAATTCCCCTATTAACGGTGGTTCCTGTCTTTCGGTACTTTGGACTTTGTACTGAAATTCTCTGTAAGTCGTATCGTAGTTCATCAAATGCGCCCAACCGGCCACGTCCATACTCCCTGAAGTATTAATGGCGGAAAATTCAATTTCGTCGGAGTGTTTTAAGAGTCCAATCCTGAAGGCAATCCGACCAATACGGCCAAAGCCGTTAATCCCTACCTTAATCATATCTTCATGATATCATCAATTTTATTCAAACTTTGCATAAGCAAAGCAGTGAACAAACTTGTTTATTTCTTCGAGGGTTTAGTCAGTTTATTATAAACTGCCCAAAATCCTGCGGCACCAACCAAAATATAAACCGCCCTGGCAAGTACCGGCCAACCGCCCAATAAACTTTCGATTAAATTGAAATTAAAAAGCCCCACCAAACCCCAGTTTGCGGCTCCGATAACTACCAACCACTTTGAGATTTCCTTTAACTTCATCATCCTCACCCCCCTTCCTTATTAACATTAGCACTTTCTAAAGCCTTAATGCCGGGCAGTGTTCTTTTGGCCAAAAATTCCAGCATCGCCCCACCACCAACCGAAATCCAATCAAATTGATGGTTAATGGCTAATTGTTTGATGGCTAATTCTGTATCTCCACCACCGGCAATCTTGAAAGCAGAGGAATTGGCAACTGCCTTAAATATTCTTTCCGTCCCAAGTCTATGGCCTTCATCTTCGTATTTACCCATTGGTCCCGCAAGAACAATGGTTCCTGCATTACCTATTTCTTCTTCAAATTTAATCATTGAATTTACTGTCAAATCCTCCTTGTCTGGCAACAAATTCGCTACTATTATCTTAGTATCTAATATCGAGTATCGAGTATCTTGCAGATAATCGGGCAACCTTCCTCCAATAAGGATTTTGTCTGCAACCTTCTTAAGATCTTCAAGATAATTAAGCTTGTCTTTTTTGCTTCCCCCAACAACAAACAAAACCGGTCTCTTTGGATTGTCAAAAACTTTGGATAGATTATCAACCTCGTCAACAAATCTTATTCCTGCAGCATGAGGAAGAAGTCTAGGAAGCGTTGTTATGGAAGCTGCATTTCTATGGGAAGAGGCAAAAGCTTCGTTAACATACACCTCCCCCAAAGAAGCGAGTTTCTTGGCAAAATCATTTCTTTCTTTATCCTGAGCATCGAAGGATTCCCCGGGATCAAATCTAAGATTTTCTAACATCTCAAATTCAATTCCTTCCGCAATTTTTTTTAATTCATCTTCAACCGGCTTCATTTTTAGTTCATCCACAACTTTCCCTTCAGGTCGTCCTCTATGACCAATGAGAATTATTTTTGAAGATTTGGAAGATAAATACTTTAAGGTAGGAAGAAGGGCTTCAAGGCGGTAAGTCTCGTTGGTATCAACATCTAAATCAGCCCTAACAAGAACCTTCTTATTCGAAACATCTAAATCAACAAGTTTGGGCAGATTCATTGACTAATTGTAGCAGGATGTTTAGTTTTTTGCCTCCGTTCCACTTCCTTCCGGACCCAGTTGAAGATCAAACCGCTTTTGAGCCTCACGTTCTTCTTTAGACAAGACAAGTATTTTTGGTCCCACCTTAGACGCCGCCTCCGCCCACGTCCGCCTCCCCAGAGCATTTAAGGTTTCTTGATCGCCGGGCGCCAGCGATGACAGGGCTTTGCCGGCTTCCGGATCAAACGGTAATTTTTTCTTGCGAGACATATCTTGTATAGAAGTATTATACCGCGCCTAAATCAGACTTATCACCACTAAACTTGACATTCACACACCTACTGTCCTACAATACTGGCCATGGCTGAAGTTTTACTTTGCAAAAATTGCACACTCTTTGACATTAAACAAAGTGGTATTGCCATTGTTGATTTCGATAATCCCGACAATGGGGGCATAGAAAGAGAAGCAGTTAGAAGGTGCGGTGAGCCGGGGAGTAAAGAAGTTTATAATTCTTTAGACCAAATTGTTTGCACATATCCAACAAAATTTAAACCAAAGAATCCTTAATTATTCGCCTCGATTTTTTCAATATCCTTTAACCTTCTTTTGTGGCGAGATTTTTCATCAAATTTAGTTTCCAAGAAAGCCTTAACCATCTCTTTGGCTTCATATTCGTCCGTGTAATCGGCGGCGATCACCAAAACATTCATATCATCATGCTCCCTTCCTGCCCTGATTTGATCCGCGTTTATGCCGATTGAGGCCCTGATACCGTCAAATTTATTGACTACCACATCCACCCCAACGCCACTGCCACAGAGAACTATCCCCCGCCCACCTTGGGTTTTGGCCACCAAGGAAGCTGCTTCGGCGGCATATTTCGTGTAGTCGTCATGTAAATCCAAACTTTCGGCCCCGACATCAAAAAAATCATACTGCCACTCAAAAAGCCACTTGGCAATTTTTTCTTTTAAGAAGTAACCCCGATGATCTGATCCAAGATAAATTTTCATAAAATTTAGGTGCCTCCCCTTACTTAAATCCTTCTACCAGGTCCAAAAGTTCTTTCTTTGGATCATCCGCTTTTAAGATATCTTTGGCAACCGCAATCCCCGTTGCTCCCAATTCAAGGCTCTTTTTGACGTCTTCCCGATTATGAATTCCTGCTCCAACTATTAAAGGAAGATTGTGGTTCTTGGCAATCTCAACCGCCTTAAGAATAATATCCGGTTGGGCTGAAGTGACTGAAACCTCCGTACTGCCGATAAATTCTGCGGGTTCATAGGCAACGTAAGTCGAATTCAGTTCAAGTATCAGTCTCAGTTCATCCAAACTGGAAGCAAAAACTAAAGTTTTTAAGCCAATCTTTTTGCATCTTTCGACGGTATTTTTCAAGGCAACCATGTCCTGAAACTTTCTTTCGGAATGGTTTAAAAATGTACCTACCGCACCGTCTTCAAAAACAGATTCGGGTAGGATTGAACCGGTATGGGCTCCAAAGGAAACAGGATCAACGTTTTGGGCCCAAATTTCCAGTTTACTGACGCTAACCGCCTCTTTAATATCGGTTGCCTGGACAACGGGGACAATTTTAATCTGTGATAAGTCAGCCACCTCCTCTAAGATCTTAACCAGTTCTAGAGCGTTTTTTCCCGTTCCTTCTTCGTAAGTTTTGAAGTTAATAAAAAGCATTAACCAATTCTACACTATTTTAGAATGAGCCTGTAAGTACTACCTTATCCTCCAACTTTACTTCGACCTTTTTGTAATCCGAATAATTCTTCTCTGAAGAAAATTCCAATAAGTATCCACCCTTGGCTAACTTTAATGTGCCTGTTGAAATCTTTGTATTGTCATCCTTTATAAGCCAGACTTGATAGTTTCCTGACTCTGGATCCGGAAGGTCGGCAATGATCATCTGGGTAAATATTCCACTTTCGAATTTTCTCGTTGCAATTCCAATCCCCTCAAAACCACTGGCTGCCTGAAGATTAATTTTTTCTACATTATCTGGAATAGATAATTTAAACTTACTTTCCAGTTCTTGGGTGACGGTGGGTGTCGGAATGGTAAACGGTTGGACTTTGGGGGCTTTTGCCTTTTTGATACCAAATATAACTCCCAAGATAACCAAGATTACAAATATGCCTGTAAAAATCTCTTTTCTTCCCATCGCGCGTAGACTATCACTAAGTTTCCCAATTGTCAACACGCCCGCGATTTCCGCAGATTTACCGCACTTTCTCCGCTTCCTTCAAGACATCTTTAAATATATTGCAAAAAGGGTTGATACTGCGGCGACTAACAGCCACTGGGTTGAAGCCAACCAAATATCAGTTCCTGTTGCCCCCACCCCAGCTAAGATCACTGAAAGAACCGATACCCAGATAAAAGCTTTGGAAATTGCTTCTTTATTCTTTTTGTTAAATTTCACTTTTCCTCACCACCCTTTTATTAATATTAGCACTTGACTAATAAATACTTAAAACCATAATAGTTGCTAATTAGGGCTGTGTTCAAGGAATTGGGTGAAACTCCCAAGCTGTGCCGCAACCGTGGTTCGACTACGCTCACCATCTAGTCGATAAGCCGGAAAACTAACAACCCCTTTTGTCCCGAGCAGGAATATGTCAAAAGAACTAGATTTCATAGACACTTGTTTAAGAATCCATCCAACGCAACTCGTTGAAAATATCGCTTCAGATAGTCACGAAACAAGACGAATCCCGGACCCATATATCTTTCCCTTAAGGGATAAAAAATTATTGACTCCGAATGGAACAATAATTGAGAATAATATACGAAATGATTCGGCCCTTGATTCGGTTGAGCTTAAAGCCTTTTTAAAAATTCAGGACTGGGCGGAGAGTAACGACGAAGGAACAGCCTATTGGTTCAGCCCACCATTTCTCGGAAAATACGATAAGGGAAAGGTTGTTGCCAGTCAAATTTTGTACGATCTAGATGGACAGAAAATATTATTTAACCGTGCAATTGATCTTGATGTTGACACCAAAACAATTCTTTCAATAGCAAACAATATATCTGAAAAAACCGGTTCGGAATTAATAACCGATCCTGAATTATTAAGGCAAACTCCAATTTTTTCCAGAGGGGGTCAGCTCGAAATATTATTAGATGAAATTTCGGCTTACACAGACCAAAATCAGATGGTGGAAGAAGGAACCGACATAGACTTAAAAATCGAAACCTACAGCAAACTATTGGTGATAGAAAAGATGTCGGGGTTTTTGTATTCCAATACCTCTGGTTCTCAATATTTCCATGCCCATCAAATTGCCGAAGAAGAGGGATTAATTGGAAAACATATAGGAAGCTGCGGACAAGGCGTTAAACTTAGTGCCTTTGAGGCTTTCTCTGAAGGCGGCAGTCAGGAAAAATGGGACTATCATTCAGGAGTTTGCAGGGTTTGTGGAAATTCAACGGAAGTTGGTCCTTGCAGCATTTGCAGAACCTGCGAGAAAAAATTCTGATATAGTTGAATAGGCAAGGAGGTGATTATATGACAGGCTACGTAGGGAAAATTGAAGAACTAACTTTAGCAAACTCGTTCTTTAGACAAGTAATTTTCACCGCACCGCATTCCCAATTGGTTCTAATGAGCCTTCTTCCCAAAGAGGAAATTGGTATGGAAATGCATGAGAGTGTTGATCAGTTTTTTAGAATCGAAAAAGGTCAGGGAAAAGTAATTATGAATGGTGAGGAAAGCGTAATTTCAGACGGGTTTGCAATCGTGGTTCCAGCAGGAACCCAGCATAATGTTATTAATACATCGGAGACCGAAGAGTTAAAGCTTTACACCATCTATTCTCCACCCAATCATCCGGATGGAAAAGTTCATAAAACGAAGGCAGAGGCAATGGCCGATGAAGGGGATCACGTCTAAAAAAGATTATTTGACTCTCGATAGATACTCATCTGTTTCCGTATCGATGGTGATGTTTTCTCCGACTTTGATAAAAAGAGGAACTTGAACCTCTACCCCAGTTTCTAGCTTTACGGTTTTCTTGGGGGCATTGATTCTGTTCCCGGCCACCTCGTTGGGAGATTCAATGACTTTTAAGGTGACATGGGACGGAAGGGTGACCCCGATTGCCCTGCCTTTATACCAAACCACCCAAGCCTTTAGATTGGGCATCAGATATCCCAGCTTCTCAACCAAGGCAACCGGAACCGAAGCCTGATCATATGTTTTCGGATCCATAAAAACAAGTTCCGAGCCGTCCCGGTAAAGATATTCCATTTCTTTCTTTTCAACCTCCGCCACTTCAACCTGCTCGCTGGTTTTATACGTAAATTCCCCGGCCGAACCCGTCTGAATATTTTTAAACTTAATTCTCATGACGGGAGAACCTTTTCCCGGAGACATAAATTCGGTTTTGGTCACCCCGACGGGGGCACCCTTAAAGATAATGTAGCTCCCTTTAGTAATATTACCCGCATTAATAGTACTCATAGTTTGAATAATTCCGAACCCGGAAAGAGAATTATATCAGAAATTGACGGCGCATTGGCCGCAAGCATAATAAGCCTATCTATTCCAACCGCAATACCCGCTGACGCGGGCAAGCCGATTTTTAAAGCATCAAGAAGGTCTTCATCAATTGGGTAATTTGCTTTACCCTGAGCTTTGCGAAGGGCCTGATCTTTTTCAAATCTTTTTCTCTGTTCTTTGTAGTCGGTCAGCTCAGAAAAGCAGTTTCCAAGCTCCACACCTCCCACAAATATTTCAAACCTTTCAGCAAAACGCGGGTCTTTACTTTTTTTGGCAAGAGCCGCTTGGGAAATTGGATAATCGTAAATTATGGCTGGTCGATGGCTTTCTCTTAATTTTGGTTCTATCTCATTAAAAAATATTTTATAAAAGTCTTCGTCTTTAACATCTTCTATATTTTCCCCTGCATATCTTTTAAAAGCTTCTTTGAAGCTTATTCTTGGCCAAGGAAGAGAAAGATCATAGATTTCCCCTTGGTATTCCATTTTATCTTTGCCGATAATTTTCAAAAATAAATTTTCAAAATCCCTCATGATGTCTTTATAGTCGGCCCCCACCCTATACCACTCGAGCATGGTAAATTCGGGGTTATGAAGAGAACTTACCTCTTCTTCATTTCTAAAACATCTGGTTATTTCAAAACAATTTCCGATACCTGCAACCAAAAGCTTCTTAATTGAATATTCGGGGCTCATTATTAAATAGCCATTTCTTTCTACCCCTTTAGAAGTTTTTAATTCTGTACGAAATACTTCCAAATTGGGCTCAATTGAAGGAACGGGAACCAAAATCGGCGTAAAAACTTCATGGAAACCCTGCTTTTTAAAAAAAGAGCGAATGGTATCAACTACCTTCTCCCTTACTAAATATCTTTTCAGTATCTCTGGGTTTTCTTTTATTTTCTGCCAAGTTTTCATACTTGGGGAATTATACAACCAAGATTCCAACAATACCTACAAGTAAAACATAAATAAGACAAGGAATAATAACCCTTTTGATAATCTCTCTTTCTTTCCCTTTAAGGCCAACAACTGCCAAGGCAGGCATAATATCCGCAAGAGCAATCATATTTCCGGCCGCAGCCCCCACAAGTTCAAGCGAAAGAATAATTGCAGGAATAATACCAATATCTATCGCAGTTTTTGCCAAAAGTCCTCCAAACATAATGTTTGAAACAGTCGCCGAACCGGTCATGAAGCTTCCAAAAGCTCCCAAGAAAGGAGAAATTAAAGGAAGGGCTGTTGTTTTTAATCCCTGGGCCAAAACATCATCCTGCCCTGAATTAATCATAATTTGGGCAAGAGCAGACATCAACGCAATAATTAAAAATGGTTCTAGGGATCTTTTGAAAGAATCTCCTATTATTCCGCCAATTTTAGGCAAGTCTTTCGTCCAAGAAAAGAAAAATATGGCTGAGGTTAAGATAAAGATGATCCCGGGGTTAAAAAGGTTAAATCTGTGAGAGAGGCCAAAATTAAAAGAAAAGCCAACATTTCCTAAAAGAAATTTACCTAAAATAAGTAAGGCGACCAAAAGAAGATATGGAAAAATTACTTTTCGAATAGGCAATTTTTCTTCTGTAAATTCCTTCTTCTCTGATTCCATTACATTCTTAGGAACAAGAAATTTAAGTTTAATTGCTAAAAGAACAAGAGTAAGTCCGATAATGGATCCTATTATTGAAGGGAATTCCTGTCCCAGGTAAGTGGTGAAAAAAGCAGGAACGGAATAAGCAAGACCTGCAAAGATTGTAAACGGCAAGGCTTCAGTAAATCTTTTTTTCCAATCTTCTTTTCTAAAAGTTATTGCAAAAAGCATAAACACCGGAACCAAAGATCCAACCAGATTAAATAGGCCTGAATAATATGGAATTTGGGAAATATTAAGTCCCGAAAACCCCACTCTTATGGGAGTTCCGGCCGCTCCAAAGACAACCGAGGCGCTATTTCCCAAAAGGGCAATTGCAACTGCAGAAATTGGTGAAAGGCCAAGCCCTACCAAAATCGGGGCAACAACCGCAGATGGCGTCCCAAAACCGGCGGTTCCTTCAAAAAAATTTTCCAGAAACCAGGCAAGAACGATTACTTGGATCCTTAAATCTTTTGAGAATGCTTCAAGGTAGAAACAGAGATTTTCAATAATATTTGTTTTTTTAAGAAGGGTTATAAAAAAAATGGCTCCAAAGACAATTAGAAAAATATCAAAGGCAATTAGCCCCCCCTTAATAAAAGTCGATAAAAGAAGAGACAAATTAATCTTCCAGTAGAAAACCGCCAAAATTGCAGTTAAGGCAAGCGAGACTAAAGAGGCAACAAATACCTTTACCTTCCCCAGAAGGAGAAGGAAAACAAAGAGTAAAAGAGGCAAAACTGCCAACAAAAACATTGGTCTAAATTAAGTATATCCTAATAGACAATAACCCCTAATTTCAACCATTCTTTATCACATCAAACTGCATTAACAATCTAAATATAAATATTCTAAAAATTTTTATACACAATCATTCACCGTTTTATATTTTTAACGAAAAGCCATAATGTTTTTCCCCAAAACATAAATATTTATAGTGTCTCATAGTATTAATAAATCAATAATTATTTGTTGTATTTTATTTAATACTTTTGATTAAAATCTTCTTAACATTTCGTTAATTTTGTTTGTTAGAATTCTTAATATTTCCTTTTCTATAAACCTTTTTCTAGTACTTCACACATCTTTCCTAAAACACTTTTTTAGTTTTAAGATAGTTCCCAAAAGTTTCGAAAAAAGTCCTCAAAAATTCTTAAAAAAGGGTTTGTTTTTTAAGAAAATCATCTTAGGTTACAGAGGCTCACTTTAAAGGTTTACTTTCAAACTCTCTCCTTTTAAGTTTCACTAGATTAGGCACCAAATAGTACTTGCAATTTATATCCTTTCAAGGTAATTTGAGTATATGCCTGCCAAACACATAAAAAGGATAGACAAAGAGGGAGGTTATTTCCATATCTTCAACAAGGGTGTTTCGGGAAAACTTATCTTTAATAATGAACAGGATTATGAAGTTTTTCTTAGTTATTTACAAGATTATTTAACTACCCCGTCCCAACTGACTAATTACAAAAAAGAGTTTATAGTTAAGGGTCGTACTTTTCAAGGAGTACCCCACCAACCCAAAAATTACTTCGATAAAGTTCATCTTATAGCATATAACTTAATGCCAGATCATTTTCATCTACTTTTGCACCAAATAACTAAAGAGTCGTTAGAAAATTTTATGAGATCTTTGTCTACAAGGTACTCTATGTATTTTAATAAAAAGTATCAATGTACCGGACCCCTGTTTGAGGGGCCATATAAGTCAATGTACATCGACGGTATATCCCCTGCTTTATACTTGACGCGCCATCTTCATCGCAGTCCCAAAATGGATGGAGATAAAACCGGCAGATACACATCTTACCAAGAGTATTTAGGTAAAAGACAAACCATGTGGGTAAAGCCGGATATCATTCTGTCCTATTTTAATAATCCGGATGATGGCCCTTATAAAAAAGCAGGTAGCTATATTAATTTTGTGGAAAAATATGAAATAGACGAAAAAGAGAAAACATTGCTTGAAGGGATTTTACTTGAGAAAGAATATGAGCATCTTGCAGGGAGTAGTCCTCAACTTGTAGGGAGTACTCCTCCTGTAATTACTCAGGTCAACCAAACTTTTAAACCAAGATCGAAATTTCCCCAATTTGCTATTGCAACTGCGGGGTTTATTCTCCTTTTTGGCCTAGGTTATAGAAACATTATGGTTTCATCATCTATTAACACCGCCTCAAAAGGTATCGTTTCCCAACAGACAATATCTTCTCCTTCCCCTACTCCCGTGGTTTCAGGCGCAAAAGATGAAAAAACCAAAACCATGCTTCTGGTCAAAACCGATAACGGACTGGAAAACATTAATATCCGACAAAACCCAATGGCTCAATCAGAGATAGTGGGTACAGCCAAAAACGGAGATATTTTCGAATTTGTTTCCATAGATTCTGGGTGGTTCGGAGCTAAATTAGAAGACGGGTCAACAGGTTATATCTCGTCTAAGTTTATAGAAATAATCGAGGAGGCAGGCATATGACGAAAAAAACCTTTATCTATATTATTTTACTGGCAATCTCCATAATAGGCATAACTGCCGCTTTTCTGACTTCCAAAACTTTCACCCAGCTGGCTGTCGCCACCTTCCTTTACCCGCCGTTGGTCTATTTTGCCCTTAGATACTTCCCAGGTAATCCCCAAAAAGTAAAGATCAGAGTAGAGGTCGAGAAACCACCAATCGAGGTTCAGCCGGTAAACAAACCCGAGAAAGAGGCTATTTCAATTGCGGATATAGATAGAAGGGCGTTTCTCAAACTGCTCGGGGGCGCAGGGCTTACCTATTTCCTTTTTTCAATTTTTAACAAAAGGGTCGAAGCCTTATTTCCGGGGCCATCAGCGACGGGATCCGGAGAGACCGTAATTAGAGATTCTTCCGGCAACCAAATTAACCCGGCCGAAAATCAACCTACCGACGGCTATAAAATTTCTGAAGTTGACAGTGGTGAGATTACCTATTACGGGTTTATCAACAAAAACGGCGCCTGGTATATTATGAAAGAGGATCCGAATACGGGTTCATTCCGCTACGCAAGAGCAGAATCAAACTTCCCGGGTAACTGGGCCGGCCGCGATCTCCTCAAATATGATTACTTCTACAAGGTCTTCCCCTAATACATCAGTTATGTTTTGACATATTGTAAGATGATACATATCGGCAAAAATTCGCTTTTTTGAAAAATAATTGATTACTGCAACGATTTCTGTTTTAATACCGCTAGGGTGAAGGGGAAATGAGGAAAAAATAAAATGCCGGATTTATCATTCTTATGAAAGATTTATCATTCTTATGAAAGACCTATCAATAATTATTCCATCAAGAAACGAAAAGTACCTCCAGCAAACCATTAATGACGTCATGGCCAAAGCCGAAGGGTCAATTGAAGTGATTGTTGTTCTTGACGGCTACTGGCCTACTCCCCCATTAAAAGATGATCCTCACCTGAAAATTGTTCACCACG
>Ga0315274_10005162_pt1 | contig 19135 bp, 13 predicted proteins | sample YL17G02_20_MG_FD_203700 | JGI IMG/M metagenome (GOLD analysis project Ga0315274, IMG submission 203700) | Sediment microbial communities from Yellowstone Lake, YNP, Wyoming, USA - YL17G02_20 | ecosystem: Environmental > Aquatic > Freshwater > Lake > Sediment | place: USA: Wyoming | collected... | reverse complement strand
AGACCTACTACATACTAGCACAGTCAAGCTAAACTTGACAAGGGTGCAAAAATGAAGCAAATCAATTCCATCAGTGGCCAGGAATTACGGGAAATGTTCGCCGCGGCCACTGGCTGGCTGGAAAAAAGTTCGGCTGAAATTGATGCTCTGAATGTCTTTCCTGTGCCTGATGGCGACACCGGAACCAATATGCTGCTTACCATGCGCTCCACCATTGAGGAGGCCTACCGGGCTCCTGACCACAGTGCTTCGGCGGTGTCTCATGCCATGGCGCATGGGGCGTTGATGGGGGCGCGGGGCAACAGTGGCGTTATTCTTTCCCAGATCCTGCGCGGGCTGGCACAGAGTTTTACGGAGAAAGAATCATTCACCGCAACTGAGCTGGCTGATGCTCTACAGGAATCGTCGGTGATGGCGTATCAGGGGCTCAGCAATCCGGTGGAAGGTACCATGCTTACCGTGATCAAGGACGTTGCGGAGGCGGTAAAGGCAACCGTGGCCGGTGATGGCAAGGACCTGATTGCTGTCATGGAAACGGCGGTCAACGCCGCCGCTGAATCGGTGGCCAACACGCCGAATCTCCTCAAGGTGCTGCGTGAAGCCGGCGTGGTTGATGCCGGCGGACAGGGACTGCATACTATCCTCGATGGCGCCCTGCGCTACCTCAGGGGTGAGATGGAGCAGATGCGCTTCCGCAAGCCGCAGATCATTGTCACCGATATGCATGCTACCAAGCTGCCGCAGATGATCGCCGCTGACGAGATACCATACGGATACTGCACCGAATTTCTCCTCAAGGGTGAAAAGCTGGAAACGGACAAGATACGGAAGAAACTGGAAAAGAAAGGCGAATCGCTCATCGTGGTCGGTGATGAATCAACGGCCAGGATTCATATTCATACCCTTGAGCCCGGAGACATTATCACGTACGCGGCCAGCCTCGGCACCCTGCACCAGGTCTCCATCCGGAACATGGACGAGCAGCACCAGGATTTTCTGGAGATGCAGAAAGACAGGGGGCCGGTGGTGGATACCGCCATTGTGGCCGTTGTCTCCGGGGAAGGGCTGTCTGACGTTTTCACCAGCCTTGGGGTCACGATTATCGTGCCCGGCGGTCAGACGATGAACCCCAGCACCAAGGACTTGCTTCAGGCGGTTGAGGAAGCCGCCTCGGACAAGGTAATAATCCTGCCCAATAATAAGAACATCGTGGGCACGGCCAATCAGGTGCAGTCCCTCACGGAAAAGAAAATTGAAGTAGTACCTACGACGACCATTCCACAGGGGGTGGCGGCATTGCTGGCCTTTGACTATGAAGCAAATATGGAATCAAATGTCCAGATAATGACCAGAGCCATAAAGGCGATAAAAACAATTGAGATTTGCCGCGCCGTGCGCTCGGCCAAGCTGGGCGACTTGAGGATCAGCAAGAAACAGCCGATCGGCTTCCTGGACGGTGACCTGGTCTCCGTGGGGGAAAGCGCACTTAAAGTGCTCAAAAAGATGCTGTCCAAATTGAACTTGAATAAAATTGAGGTGATCACCATTTACTACGGGGCCGATACCAAGTTAGATGAGGCGGAGCAGGTGGCGAGCGATATTCGCAATCAGTATCCGCAGCTGCAGCTCGAGGTGGTGCGGGGTGACCAGCCGCACTATAACTATATTATTTCCATTGAGTAGGGAGGGTATCTATTCCCATGGCAGTTAAAATCGTTACTGATAGCCTGTCCGATATTACTGATGATCTGGCCCAGGAGCTGGGGGTTACGGTGGTGCCGCTATATGTGCGCTTTGGCGAGGAGGTCTACCGGGACAGGGTGGAAATGACCACGGAAGAGTTTTACCATAAACTGGTTCATGGTGACACCTTTCCGACGACAACGCAGCCTCCACCAGGCGATTTCGTCGCTGTCTATAAGAAACTGGCCAAGGAAACTGATGAAATTCTGGTTATCACGGTCTCTGGCATGCTCAGCGGTACCTACCAGTCGGCACTGCAGGCCAAGAGTATGGTAGAGGAGAAATGCCGGATTGAAGTCATTGACTCGCGGATGGTGGCCATGGGCCTGGGGTTGATAGTTATTAAAGTGGCCAAAGCGGCCAAGACCGGGGCAAACCTTGACGAGCTGGTTGATTTGGCGCGCAGAGCCATGTCCCGGTCACATCTTGTTATCTATTTTGACACTCTCAAATACCTGGCCAAGGGGGGGCGTATCGGTAGGGCACAGGGGCTGCTGGGCGCAATGTTATCCATTAAGCCGATACTTACGGTAAAGGATGGCGAGATGGCCCCCTTAACCAGGGTAAGGTCTCTAGCGGCGGGTCTGGATTACCTCTACAATTTTGTGCCTGGCTTCTCCAAGATTGAGGCGCTGGCAGTGGAGCATGCCACCACACCTGATGAGGCGGATGCGCTGGTTGAGCGCCTCAGCTCGATTTTCCCCAAAGAGCGCATCTATCGGTCAATAGTCAGCCCAGTATTGGGGACACATGCCGGCCCCACTGCCCTGGCGTTAACTGTCCTGGAGGCAGAATAGGCATAATGCCGGTAAAGGTTGTGACCGACAGCGTCGCTGACCTGCCAACTCAGATAGTCAAGGAGCTGGGGATTACCGTCATTCCGATCAATGTTCGCTTCGGGGAGAAGGTGTATCGTGATGGCATTGACCTGACCACCGAGCAGTTCTACGATATATTGAGGCGCAGTAAAATTTTCCCCGTAACTTCGGTGCCTTCGCCGGTAACCTTTGCCACTGCCTATGATAAACTGGCGGAAGGAACGGATGAAATTCTGGCCATCATGCTTTCGTCCAAGCTCAGCGCCACCCATGAGGTAGCGTTGCAGAGCATCGGCCTGATGAAGCGGCCGTGCCGGGTGGAGGTAATCGATTCCAGATGTGCCGTCATGGCACAGGGATTTCTGGTCATCGCCGCCGCCAGAGCGGCACTGGCGGGAGCCAAGCTGGACGAACTGATGGCACTGGTGCAGAGCAATATTCCCCGCGTTGATATACGGGCTGCCTTTGACACGCTGGAATATCTCAGGCGGGGCGGGCGCATTGGAGCTGCCCAGGCGTTGCTGGGGGCCGCGCTCAAGATACACCCCCTCATCACTATGAAAGACGGCGTGGTGGAGCCAGCGGGGAGGACACGTTCCCGGGCCAGGGCCATTGAGCATCTGTATCGGTTTGCCGCCGACTACAAAGTAATCGAAGAGATGGCAGTGGAAGAGGCTGCTTGCCCTGAGGATGCTGATTTACTGGTCGAGAAGCTGGGCAATTTGTTTCCCAAAGAGCGCATTTACCGGACCAAGACCACCCCTGTAATCGGCGCACATACCGGCCCGGGTCTTCTCCTTGTCGCGGTGATGGGAGATAAATAACCTCTAAGATTGGACAGGTGGAGAGTAAGGTGGCGGTCAGTTTTGAACCTCTGCATAAAATTCTGGAGCTGGAGCAGAAGAAGGGTTACGACAATACGGCGGTCATTGGTGGCCTGGACCGGTTTCTTAAGAAATGGGCGGGTCAGTTTGCGGAAGCCATCCCGGACCGCCGCCTCCTGAACCGCTTTCAGCAGATGGTGGCGAGGGTGAATTACGCTTCTCTATCTCTACCACAGCGCCGGGAGTGGGTGGACAGCATTTTCAGGCTGGTGGCCGAAATGGAGGGAGGTGCCCCGGCTGAAGCCAAACCGAAAGAGAAAACATCGTCTCCGTCCCGAGCCAGAAAGGTAAAGGCCGTCAAATCAGCGGCGCCGGTCAGCGGGTACGCTCTGGATTCGCCGATAACCGTGTTCCGGGGCATCAGCACCGGCCTGGCGACCAAGTTCGGCAAGCTGGGGGTGAAGACGGTACGTGACCTGCTCTACTTCTTCCCCCATCGCCATCTTGATTACAGCCGGATTAAGCACATCTCGCAGCTCACCGAGGGCGATGAGCAGACCATAATGGCCAACGTGTGGCAGGCACAGGTCACTCGCCTGGGTTACCGGCAGGGTACCGAGGCCATCGTCGGTGATGAGACGGGCAATATCCGGGTGGTGTGGTTCAATCAGCCCTACCTGGCAAAAAGACTGCCGACCAATGCCCGCATTGTCCTCAGCGGTCGGGTCAGTTTATTCAAGGGACGCTATGTCTTTGAGTCTCCGGAGTGGGAGCTTGTCGAGGACCGAGACCTGATTCATACCGGGCGGCTGGTTCCCGTTTATTCACTGACGCAGGGGCTGCATCCCCGCCAGGTAAGAAAGCTGATGAAAGAGGTGGTCGACCAGTGGGCAGGGCAGGTGGCCGATTTTCTGCCACCGCCTTTCAGAGAGCGCTGCGACCTGCTGGAACTGCCGCAGGCAATCAGCCAGGCGCACTACCCTGAAGACGAGATGGCCAAGGACAGGGCGAGGGTGCGTCTGGCATTTGATGAGCTTTTTCTCCTGCAACTGGGCGTGATGCGTCGCAAGCATGACTGGCAGGAGGCCCAGCCGGACAGCGCCTTCGTCGTGGATATGGAGCTGATTGATAGCTTTACACAATCACTGCCCTTCAAGCTTACTGCCGCGCAGCAGCGGGTATTGGGAGAAATGCTACATGATATGCAGAAACCCCAGCCGATGTCCCGTTTGCTGCAGGGAGAGGTGGGAAGCGGTAAAACGGTGGTGGCCACTGCGGTTCTCTTGATGGCGGTCGCCAACGGCTATCAGGGAGCTTTCATGGCGCCGACTGAAATCCTCGCCGAGCAGCATTTTGCCACGCTCTGCCATCTTCTCTCCAGAGCGGGAAGTCAGGAGGAAGAAACGCCCTATGTACGCCGATTTTCCGGCCTGTTATCTCGCCCCATCGCGGTGGCGCTGCTCATCGGTGATATCACACCGTCTCAGAAACAGGAACTGCAGCAGGGCATCATGGAGGGGGATATCGATATTGCCATCGGTACGCACGCCCTCATTCAGAAAGGGGTTGAATTCCGCCGGATGGGGCTGGCCGTGGTTGATGAGCAGCACCGCTTTGGCGTAACCCAGCGCTCGGCGCTGCGTCAGAAGGGGTTCCGCCCCCACATGATGGTCATGACCGCCACCCCTATTCCCCGCACCCTGGCCCTGACTCTGTACGGCGACCTCGACCTTTCCGTCATCGATGAATTGCCGCCAGGAAGGCAGACGGTAAAGACAAAGTGGCTCAGGCCATCGCAGCGGGAAAGCGCCTATAACTTTATCCGCAAGCAGGTGGTCGGCGGCCACCAGGTATTCATCATCTGTCCGCTTATTGAGGAATCGGAGGCGATTGCCGCGCAGGCAGCGGTGGTGGAATACGAAAGGCTTTCTCAGGAGGTCTTTCCGGACTTAAAGCTCGGCCTGCTGCATGGTCGGCTATCCGGGGAGGAAAAAGATGTGGTGATGCAGCGCTTCCGTGCCCGGGAGCTTGATATTCTGGTCTCAACGCCAGTGGTGGAGGTTGGCATTGACATCCCCAATGCCACGGTGATGCTCATTGAGAGCGCTGACCGCTTTGGCCTTTCCCAGCTGCACCAGTTCCGTGGTCGTGTCGGGAGGGGAGGGGAACAGAGCTACTGCATGCTGCTTGCCGAGAACCCGTCTGAAGGGGGTCGGGAGCGCCTGGACATTATCGAGAACGTTCAGGACGGCTTTGTCCTGGCGGAAGAGGACCTGAAGTTGCGTGGTCCGGGCGAGTTCTTTGGCACGCGCCAGAGCGGCCTGCCCGACCTGCGTATGGCCAGGCTTTCTGACGTCAAGATACTGGAACTGGCCCGCAAAGAAGCGATAGGGCTTTTTCAGGTAGACCCGGGCCTGAAAAAACCCGAACATCAGCTTCTGGCCAACGAGATGGCAAGAGTATGGCCGCAGGCCAGTGCCGGTGAATGGAGTTAGCCTTTTCAGCCCACCCGGTATTTTTTAACTACCGATTCGTTCAGTGCCACTCCCAGCCCGGGCTTATCGGGCAGGTCAATATAGCCGTCCTTTTTGATTTTAATGGGTTCCGTCAACAGTTCTTCGCGCAGCGGGTTATAATTTCGGTCGAATTCCTGGAGCAGGCTGTTCGGTATTGAGGCGCTGAAATGCAGGTTTGAAACCAGCGCAATTGCCGAGGAAAAGGAGTGCGGAACGCAGATGATGTTCCAGGCACTGGCTATGGCCGCGATTTTTCTGGCCTCGGTGATGCCGCCGCACCAGGTGGCGTCAGGCTGAGCGATATCAATCGCCTGGTTGACGATGAGGTCGCGGAAGCCGTAACGGGTGAACTCGTTTTCACCGGCCGCTAGCGGCGTATCGATGGCCGCGGCGACCTTGGCACTCCCTTCGAGGTCTTCGGCCGGTACCGGTTCCTCAAACCAGAAAATGTCATATTCCTCCATCTTGCGGGCCATCTTTATCGCTTCATAAGCGGTGTAGACATTATTCGCGTCAACGAGCAGGTCAATATTCGGGCCAATCGCTTTCCTGACAGCGGCTACCCTGGCTGCATCTTCGGCTTGGCTGAGGCGCCCGATCTTCATTTTAACCGCGGTGAATCCCTCCTTAACATATGAGGCCATTTCATCCGCCAGTTCATTGAGCCCTTTACCTTCAGCATAGAAACCGGCGCTGGCGTAGGCTCTGATTCGCTCGTAACAACCGCCGAGGAGCCGGTACAACGGCATCCCGACTGCTCTGGCCTTGATATCCCAGAGGGCGATGTCAATGCCGCTCATGCTGGCGATGATGGCACCCTTGCGTCCGTGCTTGATTGACCGCTGGTACATTTTCTCCCAGAGTCGCTCGATGTTTAACGGGTCCTCCCCGACAAGGTAGTCAGCGAGCTCCTTTTCGATAATCATTTTGGTGATCATCGGTGGCCCACCGAAGTAAGCGGCTTCACCGATTCCGGAAATCCCTTCGTCCGTATCGATCTTTACCAGCACGACGCTGCGCTGAGGCAGGATATAGGTGGCATCCATGATGGGTTTTTCCAGCTGACAGGTCAGGACCATGGCTTCAATTTTCTTGATCTTCACCGGGTTCTCCTCCTTAATATGTTGCCATTATTATAATAAATTATCCTCGACGAGAAAAGCGGCTGAACGAAGTATATCTTTACAGTGGTGGGATTTTCTTTTAAAATAACAGATTAGGCGGGTGTAACTCAGCGGCAGAGTGCTTGCTTCCCAAGCAAGACGTCGTGGGTTCGAATCCCATCACCCGCTCCAATTCAATCATCTTCACCAAAATGTCCCCCGGAATTTAATGCCCGATATGAAATTTCCGCAACTGCTGCTAGCCGCAGTGACCTGCCCCCATTAAATGGTCCGCTTTTTGAGGACAGGTCATTGAATTGATTAGGAAGGCAGTGAATATGTTGCTGGTCGAGTTGGTAATCCTGTGTCTGTGCCGCTACTACGACTTACCGGCGCGCTATTCATAGTCCTTTCTGGGGGGACTGAAGGCGCTCACCATCAAAGTTCGTTTATCATGAGTCACACCACCGTGGATGATATCAGGAGGAGCAATATAAATATCACCCTTTTTCAGCAACTTAGTCTCATCTCCAATGGTCATCTCAAATTCCCCCTGGATGATGATTCCTATCTCCTCGGATGGATGACTGTGGAGAGGCGATTCAGATTGAGGCTGCAAAGTAACATTGCATAGCATTAAACGCTCTCCTGAAATCGGGCGTACTAGAAATCCTGGTGCTGGTTGCCGTACTTTAAAAGCCTGGTGTTCAAAATCAAAGAACATCGTTCACCCCCCTATAATTTTTCCATTCTTCCGTGAGAGAGCTTAACCTCACACAGTAATTTTTTATGCCCGCTATAATCGTGGTAAAAACTATTTTACTTCAGGTAAGTGTTATTATAGTCAAATTTGTATGATTGTCAATGCTCAGTGAATAGCCCTTTCTCGGGACGTGCGATACGCTACAAGGATTATTCCAGTAAACGATGAATCATACTGAGTGTCCGGCATCAGCGAGAGTATTCGATAGAGAATCGCATTTTGAATCTCTGCAATATCGTTATGGTCTTTGTCCCGAAGGCTCCCAAGAAAATAGCATTGCCTAAAGCATGAAAGGTATCAAACCAAATGCTGGTAAGTTGATAGGTGAGAAAAGTCCTAAAGGTGAGAGGATAAATAAAAAAAGCCCAGTACCAGGTATTCATTATCCAGCCGTAGAGATAACCCCAGATAACACCGAGTATTATGAGCGCTGCTTTGCCCAGTTCAAAGCGCCTGAGGTAGGCGGCGGAGACACCGGCCAGGCCCCAGGCGAACATCTGATATAGTGTCCACGGCCCCTGGCCCAGAAAAAAGTTGGAGACAAGGGCCGTTATCGCCCCGACCATAAAGCCGGCCACCGGTCCAAAGACATACCCGGAACAGATAATCAGGTAGGTGCACGGCTGCACATTGGGTATCGCCGCGAAAGGGACCCTTGATACCGCCGATATGGTGCCCAGCATGGCAATCAAGGCAATCTCCTTTGAGCTTATGGCTACGGCTTCAAACTCAAAGAAGAATGCGAGTATGGCAAGTATAACCACTATGGTTGCTGTCACTCCCCAGTTCCGGAAAAACTCCATCGGCGTCCCCGGAAACAGGGGAGCCACAAAAGCGGCAATACCTATGACCAGTATCAGCGCCAGAAAAAGATAACTCTTTCTCATTTCAACAGGTGCAAGACCTCGTCAACGGTTAATATATCGCCGGGCACGCCGTATCTTTCAAATGCCTGGACCAGGCGATTAATCTGAGGCGAAAAGAGCAGCGCCCGTGAGAGCACCTCTCTCTTGCTTCCATCCACAACAACTCTACCCTCACCCAGTAAAATCACCCTATCAGCGTACTCAGCCGCTGTTTCTACATCATGGGTGACCAGGACCACCGTTTTCCCCTGACCGGTGTATTCATGCAGAAAGTTCATCAATTCGGCCTTAAGCCGGTACTCCATGCCTCTGGTCGGTTCGTCCAAGACTAATATCCTGGGTTGCATCGCCAGAACTGATGCCAGCGCCACCCGCTGCTTTTCCCCGCCACTCAGGGCGCGGGGGTACTGCTTTCTATATTTATCCAGCCTGAACCTCTCCAAGACTTCGTCAGTCCGCGACCTTATTTCCCCTTCCTTCAAACCTAAATTCTTTAAGGTAAAGCCTATCTCCTCCTCGACGGTATCAGCAAAGAGATGGTCATTGGGATTCTGAAAAACAAAGCCGACTTGCCTCGCCAGTTCCGCAATGGTAGCCTTGCGAGTATCAATTCCGTGAATCACCACTGAGCCTTTAGTGGGCTTCAAAAGGCCATTGAAATGCTTCACCAGTGTTGTTTTCCCTGAGGCGTTTCGCCCCATAATGGCCACGAACTCTCCCTCACCTATCACCAAGCTTACGCTCTTCAAAGCAGCCGGGCCGTCAGGATAGACATACCATAATTTTTCCACCTCAATCACTGGTTTACTGATGCTCTTTTTCTCCTGTTGAGGCAAATCTCCAGAAATTTTCGGAAAGACTTCCTTCAGCATCATCCTGCCCTCTTTAACGGTAAGGGGCGTCTTGTTATCGGTGATGTTCATTATCTCCAATTGGTGAGCCAGCTTGATTACCGGCGGCACGCCAATTCCGGCCTCAGAGATTTCCTGATAATTCTTGTGCAGAACATTTCTCGTGTTGCCATCAACCACAATTCTTCCCCCATCGAGCACTATTAACCTATCGGTGTGCTGGATTACTCTGTCCAGCCGGTGCTCAATCAAGATTACGGTGATACCCAGTTCATCGTTCAATCTTTGTGCTATGGAAAGAACCTCGTCAGCACTCTTGGGGTCTAGTTCGGATGTTGGCTCATCCAGCATCAAGATTTCAGGATGGAGGGCGAGAACTGAAGCGATGGCCACCTTCTGTTTTTCGCCACCGGATAGCTCATGTATCGGCCGGTGACGAAGGGCAGAGATGCCGAGCGTGTCCAGTGATTCCTCAATCCGCTTGGCGATCAAGTCTCTGGAAAAAGCCAGGTTCTCCAGACCAAAAGCGATTTCTCTCTCCACGTCCTGAGTTACCAGCTGGTTCTCCGGGTCCTGAAATATCATCCCCACCTTGGTGGCGAGCTCTTTGGTGGAATGTTTCACGGTATTAAGCCCCTGTACCTCCACCCTGCCCGCCACCTTTCCACCGTAGAAATGGGGAATGAGACCATTGATGCACCGGCATAGGCTTGATTTTCCCCCGGCTGACGGACCGGTTACCAGAACAAATTCTCCGTCCTCAATCTCAAGATTTACGTTCTCAAGGGCCGGCTTTTCCGCACCGCTGTAATAGAAAGTGAAGTCCTGTATCTTAATCAAGCTCAAGCCTCTTTTTTATAAATGCCAGTGCTGTCATCATGCTCAATGAAAAAACGAGCCACGTCAACATAAAGTATTCAAAGCCACCGAGGCTTATTTTTTCTAGCGTTGGATAATACCGGTAGTCGCCCTGACCTAACCACCGCATGACAATGCCGAGAGCGAGAGGCAGAAAACCGCCCATTAGTATCCAGAAGTCAACTTTACTCAGTTTCACTTCGCGGTAGAAAGTTCTCCTTTCTCCATGACCAAATGCCCTCGATTCCATAGCCTCCGCTACCTGAACGGTTCTATCCAGAGAGTTAGATAGCAGCGGGATAATGATTGCCAGGCGACTCCTGATTCGCTGGGCTAGCTTTCCCCGGTCAAGCTCCAGGCCTCTTGACCTCTGTACATCGCTGATGCGATTCGCATCGTCAATCAAAGTGGGAATGAACTTGGTAGTAAGTGAAGTCACCAGCACTGATTTATAAGGTAGCTTCATCTTTATCATCGCTAGCATTAGGTCGTCAGGGTGTATGGTGAAAGTGAGTATGCTGAAGGCGGAGATTATCGCCAGCAGACGTAACGACATGCCTACTCCGAAGAGCATGGCCTCCAAAGTGATTGCGGGAGCGCCTATCAAGGGAACTTTAAAAGGAGCCTGCCATAATGGGTGGGAACCGTGGGAGCTAACCAAAGCGTTGATGATGATTATCGCCACACAGAGATAAAAGGCGAATCTCATGACAGACGCCCATTCTCGCCACACTCTGGCCGCTATTACGAGAGATAGCGTGGCCAGGAACAGCAGCAGGAGGTAAACGGGGTTATTAAAGATTAAGGCAAGGACAAAAACACTGGTGACCCACCCCAGCTTGCAGAAAGGATTGAGCTTGTGAATGGCAGTTCCTTTATCTTTATATCTGAAACTTATCACCGGGGTACCTCAATTATTCTCCCACCCACTATTACTGCCGCGCAGGCATACTGTAATTCACTGTGATGGTCAATCAAAGCATCCAGGGCTTTTCCCAGTCCGGCCTCGTCCGTGCCCGAGACCAGCCAGACCACATTTTCACAGGCGCCGATTCCTTTTGGATTCCAGGGGTTTTGTGTCGCCTGGATGAGCCCGGTGCCAGCGCCATATTTGGTAGTTATCTTTCCACTGCTATCTATGACAATAAGGTTTCCATTCTCAAAGTAGGCAAAAAAGCCCAGCCGTTGCCAGTTCTGATTCAATTCCGAGATAAGGTCATTGTCTGGCAAGCCCACGAGGATTAGGTTTGAGCTTTCCTTCTCATTCACGGTAAATTCACTGAAACTTTTCAGGCTAATGTTGTTTACTCCCAGCTTGACCAGTTCTGTCTCCAACTTTCTGGCGCTTTCTTTCATATTCTCTGGGCACACAATTAGATTCGGGCTTACTCTGCCACCAAAACCATTTCGCAAGGCTGTGGGAAAGCCATCAATAATAGCCGGAATGAAATGGCGGAAGCTCCAGCTATGAAAGTCCCAGTGCTGGACATCGCCATCATGCATCTCATAATCAAGTGCTCCCACATTGGACTGAATTCCATTCACATAGAAAAACCAGTCCCCCTTCGTTTTCTGACTTCCGGCATACCCAGAACGAACTCCGTTTATGGCATTAACAAAGCCGCCACCATAGGCGGTTTCAACCTCAGCTACCTGCATCAGTGCGGCCATTGCTGAAGTATCCGGCGCTACCTCCAGTGTCTCGTCAAACATCAGTTCCTGGCCAAAGTTCTGGGTAGCCACCACTCTTACCGCGATAGTACCAGTTTCTGTTTTTGAAGATTGGGTGGAGCAGGCACATATTGTGGCACTTGCCAGAAGAGAGACCGCGATTAGAGTTAGCAGCTTTATCGGCTTCATCTTCTTTATACCCTAGTAGTAGGTCAAGCGCCGAATCAAGAAGAAGATAAACAGCCCAAGCACAAGTACTCCAGCAGCTATGCCACCGATTAGAGGCCAGTTAATTGGCTCCTCGGAGGGGGGTGGTGGCAGTGGCGGTGGTGACGGCTTTGCCTGGGATACCTTAGGCTCGGGCGATTCAGATTTAGGGGGCGGTAGAGGCAGTGCTGCTGTGGGTGCAGGCAAATGAGCCTCAGGCGCTGCCAAGGAAGCGGCTTTCTCCTTGACCACAAACGAGCCGGTTAGTCCATTAAGGTCGACCGTATAGGTTCCGGGAGACCCCGGGTTTACACTGAAGCTGACCTTCTCACTATCACCCCCGATAACCTCAACTTCCTTGGCCTCTGCTTCGGCACCGTTTATCTTGAGAGTTACCTCATAAGTGCCGGTAAGGTCGCCGGTATTGGTGACGATAACACTGATGGTTACCGTCTTCCCAACTTCAAATTCATTAGGATTTATTAATAAGTCAGTAGCGGTAAAGCTCGCCGGGCGGGTATGTGCCAGGATGGTAAAGTTAGTGAAGTGGCTTATTTTTGCCGTGATGGTGTTGGTCTTTGGGTCAACCGTACCTTCCAACTTCACCCACTCTTCAGCCTCTTTATCCCAATAGGCGACAACCAGATTTTCCTCAGCCACACCGTCGGGTATTTTAGACTCATTATATTTAACGGTAAGACTTATTGGTGGGTCAAAGGTGGCTCCATCCGGACCAAGGTCGTAGACCAGCCCTACAGCATTAGACTCTTCAGGTGGGTCAGGCGGATTTTGCGCCTCTTTTATAGATATACTACTAAGTAGTGAACCGGCTTTGTTCTTACCAATGGTATCTTTCGGGATGTAGAGCTCAACTTTGCGGTCCTCACTGGTGGCGGTAACCTCATCGGTAAATCTGCCTTGCTGGGTTACCAAATCAAGTACCGGGGTTACACCGGCAGCACTACCTCCGCCACCACCGCCCCCACCCCCTCCACCGCTTGCGGCCACGGAAAAAGACCAGCTTTGGCTTGCCTCGTTACCTCTCTTATCACTGACGATGACTGTAACCGACTGAGTGCCAGTGCTCAGTGAAGCTGGAGTATAGCTGATGCGGGAAGAGGTAACCGTGGCGCTGGCTGTGACATTAGTTCCGTCCAGCCTCATTGTCGCTGTGCCGGTATCAATTCCCGAGGTAGCATCGGAATAACTAGCACTGATGGTAGGGCTGGTGGAGGTAGTGCTGGCCCCAGATGAAGGGGCAAGGTTGGATATGGTTGGTGGGGTGGTGTCCTCTGGCCAGGATTCGCCTAGCAGGGCAATTATAGCGTAAGCGGTCATCCATTCCGGATTTGACCGCTGTGTCGTCGACCATTTGAAAGCTCCATCTGTGTCTTGCAGGCTCAGTAAGTGCCCTATAGGACTGTGACCGCTTTTCCGCCACGTATCTGCAACGGGGCTTTGCCCAACATCGGCGATGGCGCTGATGGCCCAGGTATCAACACCGGCATTGGTAGCGCCCTCTGAACTAAAGCCGCCATCATTCTGCTGCCGCGATTTCAAGTAATTTAAGGCATTGGTTATAACCTGAGAACCGGGCGATTGACTGGCCGCAATCAACGCTGATATGGCGGCCGCGGTGTTGTCAGCATCGCTGGCCCCGCTGGCCGTCCACCCCCAGCCGCCATCGGAGTTCTGATTGCTGGTGATGAAATTCTTACTGTTTTGAACTCCCTGACTTTCCCCTATTGCGGTCAGCGCCAGTATGCCCCAGAAATCATCGTTTAACATGGTGTCGTCGCCAATCTGGGTGCCGTCATAAAAGTCCAGCAGGGTAGCAACGCAGTCCACCCCTCCGAAATCCCGGGGGTTCTCCCCGGCGGCGACAATGGCCAGGATAAACCTCTCCCAATCGGTAGCCTTGTTCGGGTCCAGGTGGTTCATATTGTTCCGCAGGTAGTCTACAATGGAGTCCCCGCCATTGGTCCAGGTATCCGGGTTCTCACCGGCAGCCGCGATAGCCATCACCGCCCAGGCTGAGGTAGCAAAGGCAGCGATGCGACCATCTGATTGCTGCCTCCCCCTCAGGTAATCTAACGCGTCGGTTATCTGGGGGTCGCTGGCACTCAAGGGGAAAACTTCCGCCGAAAGGTCAAGATTTCTGGACTGGCCAGGTTCATAGACGGCGGTCTGGTTAGCTTGTGCCCTGTTTATCCAGAAGGTTATGGTCTCTCCGACTTCAGTCTCTTGGCCAGCAACCACTAACCGACTATCAAAAGTGCCCGAGCCCCCGTATTGCCCGACCTCGGTGGTGGTGAAGCTCCCTCGCTCTGCGCCACCTATCTTGGCCACGATTACAGTGTCCGCGGGCGCCGCACGCCCATTGATGATAATATCGCCGTAGAACTCCTCGGGGAGCGTAATATCGGCACTCACCGGCAGGGCGGGTGCCAGAAATAAGAAAACCAAAATAGCGGTGAGAACAAGGCCAAAGTGTTTAACAATCCTCATCATATATATACCCCAGCTCCATTTTTATGAGCTTATGGCTGCCAGTTGACAAGCCGTCGTCACATGAAGCCAGTAGCCCTTCCAGCAATTCATATCCCTATCCTCGTCATGAGCACCGGCCGGAGCGTTATTTATGATGGAGACTTCGTAGGCCTGGTCGTCGGCATCGAACCCGATAAGCACCGTCCAGATGGCCTCCACCGAGGTCAGGGCGGAATCTGCCGAGGCGGCGGTGAAGTCGGAAAAGCCAATGGCATTCCATCCCGCGGATAGTTGCTTGGTTGGTGGAACTTGACGCGGGTTGGTATCGAACGCCGGGCGCAGTTCGACTTCTGACGCGGAATATATCCAGATGCCCTCCAGCGGTGAGACAACGTTATCACTGCTCATTGCCGCCCAGCCATTGGCAGCGTTATAGGCGAAGATAGAATGGCCGGCGGTATTCACGCTGCCAAATACCTGCTGTGCTGTGGAGTAGCCGCTGGCCAGTCTCTTCGGCACGGAGATGAAATTCCAGCCCGCCTTAAGCGTGAGCGGTACATAGACAGTAACCGTTTCCTTATTGGACCTGATGTTCACCGTATAATCACCTTTGTCAGCATATACAGTATAGATGCCAGGATTGAGCATTAGATTTAACACCTGACCATTGGCATCAGTGGAATAGGTGAGTGTGCCGACATATACCGCCACATTCGCTGCCGCATTCCAAGCAGTCCCATCATAGGCTTCTACAGTCACGTTAAAGCTATTGCCAGAAAGCACGCTATGGCTGCTTACCGTGGTGCGCAGTGGCTGAGAGCCCCATACAGTGTAGCTCCATAGAATGGTATCATTGTCTGATACAGCGTATTCCTTTGCCCCGAGGCTGGGGCTGTCCCAGTTAGCCCGGTACATCCAGCCATTCCAACCTGCAGCCGCTTCCCCAGCCACCGATTGCACGTAATCTATCGGCCCGAACATGCTGTCAATAACGATGCTGAAACCACCAGATGCTGACGCTGCATGTATGGCTCCCATGGCGGTAGGGTAATCCAGGGTGTAGGTAGCACCATGCTTATCCGTGATTGTGGAGGTGGTGAAGGTCACGTTGCCGCTCCATATGGTTGAGGTCTGCCCTTCCACTCTGACCGTGACCGTCTTGGCACTGACGACGCCGGCGGTTACCGCTTGCGTTGCTTCATTGTTACCTTCGTTTGTCTCACCAATGTTATTATTGGGGTCCACGGTGGCTCTGAGGGTATAATTACCACTTACTGTTGGTGTCCAGGTAAAGGTGGTGGTGGCATCACCCCAGGTAAAATCCCAGGTAACATTATTGGTGGCTATCTCGGTATAATCCCCGTCGTCGCTTACCTTAAGCAGGACTTGAAAATCGGTTACCGAATCCCCGGGGTCCGGGATAACCACAACGACCTTATTAGCTATGTTGGTGTATACCTCATTCACTTGAAGTTGACAGGTAAGGTCCGGGTCAGGGTTAGCCATCACGTGAGGAACATTCATGATAAAAAGCCCAAATACTAAAAGCAGGCAAAAAAGAGACTTCACTACTTTGCTCATGGGGCTAACCTCCTAACAAGTAAAGTGGATTTGTTTATATACAAGTACACTTGATTATACTTCTTGCTTAAGAGGGTGTCAATAGCCCAACCCATCGAGCTCTGAGGAATAAAAAACCGGCATGATTCTGTCACACCGGTTAGAACATCAAAGCGTTATAGCTAATAGTCGCTAAGCAATGGGGTCGCTTTAACCTTGCTTCATATCGACTAGCTCGTAATCTATATCTGCTTCCCCTAATCTCCGGGTCAAACCGGGAATCTCATCGTCAACACAGACTATGACCGGGCACAGGCCGGTTCTGGCAGCCTCAATGGCGGCCTCAGTTACTCCATACACGTAAATATGGCTGATACTGAGCTTTTTCAGGGCAACCATGGCTTCGATGCCAATGGTTCCAACCAGCTTTCGGTCACTGATTTTGTTCTTCAGTTCCTTAATAGCAACGGCCTTGGAACCGCCTCTCTGTATTCCGGGTACCTTCAGGATAGTTACTTTGCCTATTTTCAGCGGTACTATGCCTTCTATGCTGGATACTCCCACGTCTTCACCGGCTCTGGCGGCAGTGGTGGCTTTTCCTTTGGCCCCTCTATCAACATCTGCCGTGGCTAAAAGCATCCCGTCTTTCATCTCCAGACCTACGGTTTGACCTTCAGTTAAATCATCGGCCGCTACCGCAGCACAGACCGAGATATTGGTAATCGCCCGCTCGATGAGGGTGTCATATTCTCTTAACTCCCTTAGAACTCTTATTACCCAGTTCACACCTTCATTGGTTAATCTATACTTGGAACGCCCGTCAGAGACGAGTAGGCCTTCATCTACTAATTGCCGGGTGTAATCCGAGATTGCCTGAGGAGTCACAGATAGTTTTTTAGCAATGTCCTGCTGCTGGATATTAGGACCACTATTAGCTATCTCAACCAGTATTTGGAATCTGGTCGCCAGGCTTTTATTTCGTAATATTTCTATCATGGTTCACCATAATTGATATCTAATCAAGTGCACTTTACTCGGGTCTTATTATAAGGCAGTCCTATTCAACAAGCAACATACACCAATCAGGTGCTCACATTAATAATGGATTAATTTCCTGCGGGTGGGTCAGTGAGGTCGCCATCCGTTGGCCGTTTATGGCAGGTAAATGGAATTATAGCACGGCCATTAGGCATGTCAATCGCCAGCGATATCGGTTTTATTTGCATTTGGTTGACACCTCTATTTACTTATGATAAACTCCGCTATCACCATGAATATGACTGGGATTTATGTCTTTATTTCTGGTCTAGCCCTTATCATAATTCAGCTAATCTTGCCAGACTTAGTCCCAGATGCTATTAAAAACTTACTCTCTCAAGATATCTCCCAATTTTTAGGTTTTGCTTTTGTTCTCAAGGCGTTTCTGTTCCTCTGGGTGATTAGTGGTTATGTTCTTCTTCTTATTGGCATCGTGGCTACGGTTATTAGCTTCAGACGCCGTTAATCTGAATAGATTTCGCAATGAGCCTGCTCGTATTGCGAGACCCCAAATAATTCCCCATTCTATTGCAGCCAAAATATAGGAATCTGGGTTTACCGGCGCTGATGGCAGATAAAATTGCCGACTATATTTTGCCAAGACATTACCAGGAATGTGATGCTTCTCTGATCCTTGAAGATAATGAGAAGATAATTAAGATTATAAACCTCTTCGGTGGCCAGTATTATAAAAGATGGCGCATTTACGACTTGCCACTAAAGTGATTTAGCACTTCATCTGTTCGCGCTTGGATTGTTGCTTCCGTCAACCCGCTTTCTCTATTTGAACCAGACAGCTATTGCTGGCGAATGCCCCTGCTGGAGATGCTTTATCTTTGGTGAGCACATTGACACAGCCTCCGCAGTCGAGACCATCAACGTCCGGCTCAAACCAGGAACCTTCGTCCAGGCTGGCAACCCCTGGTAAGATATGCTCGGTCACGCGGGCGGTCGTGAGAAGCTGTCCCCGGTCATTGTATATTCTCACTTTGTCGCCGTTGGCGATGCCTCGGGGGTGTGCGTCATCGGGGTTCAGCCAGACCGCATCATCGGCCAATTTCTTCAGGCGGGGGATACTGTGTAACGAGGAGTTCACCCTGCTTCTCGAATGGGGGCTTACCAGTTGAAGGGGGTACTTTTCTGTGAGAGGGTCACTTGGGCCTTCCCAGGCTTCAATATACTTGGGTATGGGGGGAATCAGAGGGTCTTTCATCTCAGCTATCTTCTGGCTGTATATCTCGATTTTGCCCGAAGATGTCGGGAAAGGATGGCGGGCAGGGTTCTCAATCTGTTCCCGAAAAGCTACCCAGGGTTGGTCAAGCGGGATGCAGTGAACTCCCTGGCGCTTAAAAACTTCGTATTCGGGAAGGTCTGGAGTGGCGGCGGCAAATTCCCTGAGCCAGTCCTCATCAGACTTATCGTTGTAATCGGCTATGCCCAGGCGGGAAGCCAGCTCGGTGAAGATGGCTAAATCCGACTTTGTTTGAGGTAGTGGTTCGATGGCCCTGTCCATGTGTATGAAGTAAGGCCCTCCGCCCCAGGGTTGGCCGATATCTATGCGTTCTAAAGCAGTGGTGACGGGGAGGATAATATCAGCGAAACGGGCGGTAGGGGTAAGAAAAAGTTCATGGACGACGATGAACTCCGGCACTTTCAGAGCGGACACGCCTTTATTCGTATTTAAAAATTGGTTTAACATGTTGCAGCCCACGATATAGAGCAGCTTGATATCACCGGGATAACCGCCAGATTTCCCTTCCAGCAGAGCATTGTAGATATCGGTTACATGCACCAGAGGGGTCGGACGCTCGGGCACAGGCAAAGTTT
>Ga0315274_10005161_pt1 | contig 19135 bp, 21 predicted proteins | sample YL17G02_20_MG_FD_203700 | JGI IMG/M metagenome (GOLD analysis project Ga0315274, IMG submission 203700) | Sediment microbial communities from Yellowstone Lake, YNP, Wyoming, USA - YL17G02_20 | ecosystem: Environmental > Aquatic > Freshwater > Lake > Sediment | place: USA: Wyoming | collected... | reverse complement strand
AAAGTTAGTTTGCCATCGCTGAAAGCTCCAGCACCTCCAAAGCCACTGACTAAATGGCATGGGGAGCAGAGGGCACAGCACCCACTTCTGTTTTGAACAGGACAAACACGATCGTCAATTTCTCTGCCCTTGTCCAGAAGCAAAACGTCGAGGCCAGCGTTACATAATTCCAAGCTAGCGAATATACCTGCGGGACCAGCACCAACTATGGCGACGTCATAACTTTTGGTCATTGAGGTTCATTCTATGGTTATTGACGTAACCAATCGGTTAAAAGTCTTCCAGATTTAAGGATTTCATCGGCTGCAGAGTATGGGTCGAGCTCTCCTTTTCCCACCCTCTCAATATAGCTACTTAGTTGCCCATCTTGCTCGATTAACCTGAGCAATTTATGAGTGAGTTTTCGTTCTAGAGTTTTTGTGAAGTCCTGTTTTCGTTGGAGTTGGCGACGTTGTGAAAGTCGACCCTCTTTACAGAGGGCTTGGTAGTGTAATTGAATTTGTTTGTAAAGTTCCTCAATGCCGACGTCGTTAACTGCTTCTGTGGCTACCACAGGTATATTCCACCAACTTGGCTCACGAAGCTGCAGCATAGCTTGTATATCACGGACAAAGTTGTCGGCACCAGGATTGTCAGCCTTATTAACTACAAATATATCGGCGATCTCAAATAGTCCTGCTTTCATCGTCTGGATAGCATCCCCAGATTCAGGACATAATATGACAAGCACAGTATCGGTCTTCTCCATAATATCTACCTCACTTTGCCCTACTCCTACCGTCTCTACCAGGATAATATCTTTACCAGCGGCGTCAAGCAACTTGATCACAGAGCTGGCAGTTTGTGGTAGCCCGCCCATACTGCCACGAGTCGCCATACTGCGAATGAAAACTCCATCGTCAAGATAATGTTGTTGCATTCTTATCCGGTCACCTAATACTGCCCCTCCCGTGAATGGGCTTGAAGGATCTACGGCAATTATCCCGACTTTTAAGCCTTGTTTCCGCATCAACGCTGTCAGCTTGTCTACCAGGGTGCTCTTTCCTACTCCCGGGGGGCCGGTTATCCCTATGCAGTGTGCCTTCCCCAGGTGTGGAGCGATGAGCTTCATTATTTCGGGCACTTGGCTGCTTTCGTTTTCTACAAGGCTGATGACGCGTGATAGAGAGACGTTTTCTCCCTTAATCATCTGTTCTACTAACCTCATAATTTTAGGAGTCATATATTATGGGGGTAAGATTATTTTAGAGCTTTCTAAATTAACGGTCAAATAGGTTTACTGATATGGCAAGAAGAGCCGAAGCTCAATTCGATTGCGAGCTAAGAACGTCCGTAGACAGACACTAACAAAAATGGTTGGCGATTTGTGTCTTTCTTTACACTGGTTTGCCCACAGGCATTATATATAGGGGCTTAATTTGTTCGTCTACCCCGAGGACTTTCCTCACCTCTTCATCATGGAAGGCTCCGACTTCCACTGTGGCTAGCCCTAAAGCCACGGCTTGAAGATGGATGTTTTCACCTGCATGTCCCACTTCTATGTGAACATATCTCTCTCCACGTTTGCCATATCTGTAGGAAGTCCTGTGATAAAGAGCACAGATGACAATATCCACTGGGGCGTCGATAATAAATTCTTGGTCCAGAGTTGCTCTGGCTAAATCTGGTCTTAAATCGGCCGGTTTGTGTAAGCTCAAGGAATGAGAAGCTGCTTCATAGTGGTAAATGCCGGCCTGTAATTCTTCGGAAGCTTGCTTTGCCTCGCTGGCAATAACACCTTGTTTGCCAACGACCACAAAAATCTCCAGGGGATAGGTAGCTCCGGCACTGGGCGCTGTCCTGAACCCTCTAGTTCCGGTGATACCCTGGGCCGACCAGAGTATTTGACTCAATTGAGGTAAATCTAGCGGATCCCTACGGTATCTACGAACCGATCTGCGCCTTAGTATCGTTTCCTCTAATGAAACCTTGCCGTTCAACTGAGGAGAGGGAAGCTTAATTATGGTTTGCCCCATGCCAGATTCTCCGCTACACGCAGAATAACAAATAACGTTTAGCCCTTGATAACGCCCATAGGTATAGCCATAGCCACTTTTCTGGAAATGCCAGCTTGGTGAATCACATCTATGACTTCGGTGATATCTTTGTAAGCTTGGGATGCCTCCTCAGCTAGCGAAGAAACGCTTTCTGCTTTAACAATGATACCTCTACTTTCTAATTCTCGTATGACATCCGCCCCCCTGATACCTCGTCTGGCAGCACCCCGGCTTAGTACTCTGCCCGCGCCGTGACAAGTGGAGCCAAAGGTCTCATCCATGGCCTTTTGAGTGCCCACAGCAACAAAAGAACAACGTCCCATGTCCCCGGGCACGAGCACAGGTTGTCCTACCTCGTTGTAGCGTCTGGGAATATCCTTATGGCCTGCCGGGAAAGCTCTGGTTGCTCCTTTGCGGTGAACACAGACCTTAACCTTGCGACCGTCTATCGTGTGTTCTTCTATTTTGGCTATGTTATGAGCAACATCATAAACTTGCTTCATGCCAAGTTTCTCAGAGCTTTTACCGAAAACTTTAGAAAAGCTTTCCTTAACCCAGTGGGCAATGCACTGCCGGTTGGCCCAAGCGTAGTTAGCAGCACATGCCATAGCACCTAAATAATCTTGGCCTTCCGATGATTCTATGGGAGCGCAGGCGAGCTGCCGGTCGGGGAGCTTTATCCCGTACTTCGATACCGCCCCCTCCATGACACGCAGATGGTCAGTACATACTTGGTGGCCAAAGCCGCGAGAGCCTGTGTGAATTAAGACTAATATCTGACCTATCTCAGTAATGCCCATAATGCTAGCTATGTGGGAGTCGAATATCTCCTTGACTACTTGAATCTCGAGAAAATGATTTCCTGAGCCTAATGTCCCTGCCTGAGGCATACCCCTTTTTGCCGCTTTATCGCTTATTTTACCGGGATCGGCACCACCGAGACATCCACCTTCCTCAGTAACATCCAAATCTTCCTCGGAACCTAGGCCACGCTTCACTGCCCAACGAGCCCCTTCAACCATCAATCGGTTCATCTCTTTTTGACTTACCTTTATTTTCCCTTCAGAGCCAAGGCCTGATGGCACATTAAGGAATAATTCATTAATGAGCTCATTAATTCTGGGCCGCACTTCAGCTTCGCTGAGACTGGTGCACAATAATCTTACACCACAATTAATATCATAACCCACTCCCCCCGGGGAAACTACGCCATCCTTAATATCCATTGCCGCCACTCCGCCTATAGGGAAGCCATAGCCCCAGTGGATATCCGGCATGGCAAAAGAGTAACCTACTATGCCGGGGAGAAATGCAACGTTGGCAACTTGTTCGAGTGCTTGTTCCTCACGTAGGGATTCCAACATTTCCTTACTGGCATAGATTAGGCCGGGGACTCTCATGCCAGTTTTATAATTCTCGGGAATCTTCCAGCGATAATCATCTATCTTAATAAGCTGTCCTTGCCATCGCGCCATGTCCTTAGCTCCTAAATGTCGAGAATTATCTGTGCCTTGCAACCATCACCACTTTTATCTAGCTTTAACATATGATATGTGGCTGCTTTTACCCCCATCTTTATCTTATGTTTCATTGGGTCAAAACCTTCTCCATGGCAGGTAGCCTTAAGCTGATTGTGAGTCAAACTTTCAATATCGAACCGATTGAACAGAATGTGTTTGGCATCAAAAAAGTAAATGAGTTCATTAAGCCATTCAACGAGCAAGCTATCTCTGTCCGCACTGCTTACTTCCAAATCGAGGTGCAATTTCTCTTCAACGCTTTCAAGCTCAGTAATCAAACTGAACAGAGCCAGAGCAGCGTTGGAAAAGAGCTCTTCGATATCTGTCCCATAGGCGATGATGCCTATGTCAGCAGTGTGGTCGATTATTTCAAAAGCCTTTTTCATTCCTCTAATGTCCATTATACAAAAATAGCAACGATATCTCCATTTATGCTTGCTCTTTTTGCACTTCGCTCAAGCTGTTGTTACAATCAATGCTGAAGACAGTAAAGGGGGCATTTTCCCCGTGAGCTGTGCGATTTGGCAAATTATCAATTACCTTGTATTATTAAGTTGGTAATGGGCAAATGTCTGTGTCAAATTTGACTTCTCCGTGTGGAAAGTTATATGGTTCTAGCGATGCAAAGAATAAATACTAAAGGCAAAGCGAACCTACAGCTAACCCATTATAAGGGATTTGTCCGTAGGAGGTAGATAGTAATGCCCTCCCAGCATTATATGGTATGTGCTTTATCTCTGGCTAGGTTAGCTATGGGATATACCAGTCCTAACCCAGCAGTGGGGGCAGTAGTTGTTAAAGATGGACTTGCTGTCGGCATGGGATATACTCAGCCTGCTGGCTCGGAGCATGCTGAGGTTATGGCACTCCGTCAGGCTGGTGATAAGGCGCAGGGTGCTACCATGTATGTTACCCTGGAGCCTTGCCCTCATTATGGGCGTACTCCACCTTGCACTCAAGCTATAATCGATTCCGGCATTTCAGAGGTTCATATCGCCTTGCTTGACCCCAACCCTGTGGTTTCCGGGCACGGAGTAAGCAGGCTAAATGAAATAGGCATCAAGACCCATATAGGTATGTGTCAGCAAGAAGCTTGCGAAATAAACGAGGCTTATATTAAGCACATTACTACGGGTTTACCATTTGTCGTGGCCAAATTCGCCATGAGCCTTGACGGCAAGATTGCTACTAAAACCGGTGATTCTAAATGGATAACCAAGGAAGAGGCAAGAAAGTATGCACATGCCCTGCGCTATACTGTCGACGCCATAATGGTAGGGGTAAACACCATTGTTGCTGATAATCCTCGCCTCACCGCTAAAGGTTGTGGTGGTAGAGGTGGTATAGGAAAAATGCAGCCTCTGCGTCTGGTTGTTGATAGTAAAGGAAAAGTACCATTGACCGCTCATATTTTTGAGCCACCAGGCGAGGTTTTGCTCGCTGTAGCAGCACCTTTTGACTCTGTAAAGAAGGAAAAATTTGTAGAGGCGGGTGCCGAGGTACTGGAGTTACCAGCGAGGGAAGGCTCGGTAGATATTGTGGAGTTATTGAAGTTGTTGGGGAGGCGAGAGATTGTCACTGTCCTAGTGGAGGGAGGTGGTAAGCTTCTTGGTTCACTTTTTGACCACCACTTGGTGGATAAGGTATTGGCTTTCATTTCACCAATCATTATTGGCGGCTGTGAGGCTGTAAGTGTGGGGGGAAATGGCGTTGATAATATAGCTAAGGCTTTGCGCCTTAGTCGAGTTGACATCAAGACTTTCGGTGACGATATATTAGTTAGTGGATACGTGGAGAAACGATTACCGCAAGAGGCGTAGGTTTTTAGGTGTAGAGTATGTTCACAGGGATAGTTGAGGAGATTGGCATAGTTAAGGAAACAAGCCGAGACCGCTTGGCCTTCGAAGCCCACAAGGTGCTTGAAGGCACGAAAGTGGGCGATAGCATAGCTGTTAATGGTGTTTGCTTAACTGTTGTCTCCTTGGAAAATTATGGCTTCAGTGTTAATGTTATGCCTGAGACGTTACGTTGCACTAATCTCGGTAGACTTCATTATAGCGACCAGGTAAATTTGGAAAGGGCGCTGGTACTGGGGGGACGCCTGGGCGGCCATTTAGTGTTGGGTCATGTCGATGATATGGGAGAAGTAATGGATGTAACTAGCGAAGAAACCGCGCGTATTATGAGGATTTCAGCACCAGCTAAACTAATGCCTTACATTGTAGATAAAGGCTTTACCGCTGTTGATGGTGTTAGTCTCACCATCGTAGACCTTGATGATTTTTCTTTTGTTGTGTCTCTGGTAGCTTACACTATGGAAAATACTACGCTAAGAAGGAAGAGACCCGGGGACGTAGTCAATTTAGAAGCAGACATCATAGCTAAATATGTGGAAAATCTTAAGGAGCGAAAAAGACAAAGTTTAAACTTTGAGTTCCTTAGGGAATATGGATTTGTAGGGGGAATAGATGCTGGCTAGCATTTCAGAGGCAATTGAAGATATAAGGGCAGGCAAGTTTATCATTATCGTTGATGACGAGTCACGCGAAAATGAAGGGGATCTGGCCATGGCTGCCGAGAAGGTTACCCCTGAGGCGATAAATTTTATGGCTAAGCATGGTCGAGGACTGATTTGCTTTCCTATCACTAGCCAAAGGCTCGACGAATTAGGAATACCACTGATGGTTACCAATAACACCTCACGCTACTCCACTGCCTTCACAGTTTCTATTGAGGCTAAGGATAAGGTTACTACTGGCATCTCTGCCTTTGATCGGGCACAAACCATAAAAACGGTGCTTGATCCTAATACCAAGCCGAGTGACCTAGTTCAGCCAGGGCATATATTTCCTATTCGAGTCAAGGAAGGTGGGGTATTAGTACGCGCGGGGCACAGCGAAGCTATTGTTGATGTGGCTAGACTGGCTGGGCTTTATCCTGCTGGCGTTATATGCGAGATTATGGATGAGGATGGCACTATGGGGCGGCTGCCTCAACTTGAAGCTATGGCTTCTAAATTTGACTTAAAGATAATAACCATCGTTGATTTGATTGCTTACCGTCTTCGCCATGAAAAACTGGTGCAAAGAGTAACCGAGGCTAAGCTGCCTACTACGTATGGCGAATTTACAGCCGTGGCTTACAAAAGTGCTGTTGATGCCGCTGAACATATCGTTCTCGTTAAAGGTGACATATCGAGTGATGAGTCAGTCCTGGTACGTGTGCACAGTGAGTGTCTCACCGGAGACGTCTTTGGTAGTTTGAGATGCGATTGTGGAGCTCAGATTGAAATGGCTTTGCAAAGAATAGCCAAAGAAGATCGAGGTGTTTTTCTTTATATGAGACAGGAGGGGAGGGGGATCGGGTTTCACAACAAGCTTCGCGCCTATGCTCTTCAGGATCAAGGAATGGATACTGTGGAGGCTAATATAGCTTTAGGTTTTGCACCTGATTTGAGAGATTATGGAGTGGGCGCCCAGATTTTGGCCGACATAGGTTTACATAATATTCGATTGCTTACCAATAATCCTAAGAAAGTGATCGGGCTGGAAAGCTATGGGATTAAAATAGTAGAGACTGTTCCCCTAATAGCCCCGGCTACCCCTTATAATATCCACTACTTAGAAACCAAGCAAAGGAAGTTAGGACATATTTTAGGTATACAGGAGGGTAAGTAAATGGCTAAGCATCAGTATGAAGGTATCCTGATAGGAAAAGGTCTTAAGTTTGCCTTGGTTGTTTCTCGTTTTAATGAGTTAATAACCATGAAGCTGCTTGAGGGAGCAAAGGACGCTTTACTGCGCCACGGTGTCGCTGAGGGGGACATCGATATTGCCTGGACTCCGGGTTGTCTAGAGATCCCGCTTATAAGCAAAAAATTAGCACAGAGTAACAAGTACGATGCCATAATATGCCTTGGCGCGGTGATTCGTGGTGGCACCCCCCATTCTGAGTATGTTGCTTCCGAGGTAAACAGGGGAATTGGCAGGGTGGGCTTAGATACTGGCCTACCGGTAATACAAGGCATAATCACAGCCGATACTTTGGAGCAGGCTATCCAGAGAGCAGGGGCTAAAGAGGGTAATAAAGGCTTTGCTGCTGCAGTAGGCGCTATTGAAATGGCAAATCTGCTTAAGGCTATTCAGTGACTTTATAAACTTTGTCACCTCGCCTTACTCTATCAGGAACTTTTATGCCCACAAGGTCACCGGGCTTGCCCATGGTGATGTCAACGCGCTCAATCTGCATAGATTCTACAGCCAGTTCCATATCTGTAGTGCTGCCCTTGATATGGATTTTATCACCTATTTTCAATATGCCGCTTAGCTCTATACCAGCTACCACAGGCTTAGCAAAAAAATCAGTTATCTTGCCAATCTCTACATCCGGCATTTCCAAACACCTCCCTTCTTAGAAAGAATGTACACCCTTCGGGGTCAAAAATCAACACGCGGAGGTGATACTGTAACATTCAGTTGACAGTAACCCACCCGGCAGAAGGGCTAATTGACACTAACCGTAAGAAATACTAATATTAAACTAGCAACTCAAAACACCAGCCAAGCCTAGGATGCTATGGATTGAAGAGAAGAGGTTTAGCTAACGCGGACCAAAAATATTTAGAAAGGAGGTGATTTCATGCCACAGTCAATAGAGTATCAAAAACTGATGACGGAGATAGTCTACATTAATCTGCCTGGTCCAAGTCAGCCCATCGACGGAATGACAGGTGGTGAGCTATTACATGGTTTTCTAGCAGATTTGTATACGACGTCAAACCCGGATACTAAGAGCTTTGTCATGACTTTGTGCAACAAGTGGAATGTGCGTTACGTGCAAGCAGGGGGCGTGGCTTCTCATGACATTAGCAAAAAGAAGTAGTAGACTACCAACGCAAAATAATAACTAAGCCCAGGATGCTATGGATTGAAGAGAAGAGGGTTAGCTAACGCGAACCAAAAATATTCAGAAGGAAGGTGATTTCATGCCACAGTCAATAGAGTATCAAAAAGTTATGACCGAGATAGTGTACATTAATTTGCCTGGTCCAAGCCAGCCCATCGACGGAATGACAGGTGGTGAGCTATTACATGGTTTTCTAGCGGATTTGTATACTGAGTCAAACCCGGATACTAAGAGCTTTGTCATGACTTTGTGCAACAAGTGGAATGTGCGTTACGTGCAAGCAGGGGGCGTGGTTTCTCATGACATTAGCAAAAAGAAGTAGCAGACTAACAACGCAAAATACCAACTATGCCCAGGATGCTATGGATTTATGGATTTAAGGGAAGAAGTTAAGCCAATGTGAACCAAAAATATTCAAAAGGAAGGTGATTTCATGCCACAGTCAATAGAGTATCAAAAAGTTATGACGGAGATAGTGTACATTAATTTGCCTGGTCCAAGCCAGCCCACCGACGGAATGACAGGTGGTGAGCTATTGCATGGTTTTCTAGCGGATTTGTATACGGAGTCAAACACGGATACTAAGAGCTTCGTCATGACTCTGTGCAACAAGTGGAATGTGCGTTACCGCTAACCGAAAGGCACAACTTGTGAGCTAAACACAGAATTGGTAGCGGTTGAAGTCTAGTCCAAGACGAATATATTGCACTACTCAAGATATCTTGGTTAGAAGTCTAATTCGAAGCAAAAGAGCCGAGCAAATAGATAGGGCCTTCAAACTCGAGGGGTGATTGTGTATTATCAGCCAAAATGGGACATAATTGAGACGAAGGTTAAGGGACATTTAGGGGCTTGCTCCTGTTTCCCGGAAGAAGTAGATAGGTGTATGTAGTCAACAAAAGTGGGACAATTGGGCCTTTGAAAATATCCGGCATCTTAAGGATTACTACTCTGTATCTGGCACTTCTATCGTAATCCCTTCTTGCTGCTAAAGTCCTGCTTTTTACCTCCTTGACAAGTCGCGCTGCTATGCTTATGATAGTAAGTTAAGTAAATCTAAGCGGAGGTAGTGTCCATGACTGAAAGGAAAGAGGAAAAAAAAGAAGGGCAACCATATAGTCCGGAGGAGATGCTTTCTTTCGACCGCATCAAGAGGGCTATGACAAGTAGGGTTTTGGATAGGATAGAAGAATTGTGGCAGGGAAAGCAGCCCATAAATGTTGAGCAGGTAAATGAAGTGATCTCGAGTGAATGGCAGAGGGTAAAGGACACGGTAAGGTCAACACCAGCAGCACGGGAAGCTTTCCGTAAGTATTTGGAACACACTGTCTCTGAACAAATAGAAAAGTTGATGAAAGAGGATAAAACTGAGCTAGAATCATTAGGCGTTGTAGAGAAGAGTCTATAAATTGGCTTCACAAGATAGAGCTAAGCTAGGCAAACAGGTCAACCAAGACCGGGATATAGGGCAGTTAATTAAGCGCCTCGATATGTTAGATGAGAGGCTGGATAATATAGATTCTATAGTAACATCACTTATAGAAAGGGTGATGGGAAGACCTCTTGTTATAGAAGTAACCTGCCCTAATTGTGGTCAAACTGTACAGATCAATGTCACCAGTGGTGTAAGGCTGCGAGGTAAAGAATAGCCATAGCAAGCATCGTATTTTTATCAATGTTTAATTTCTAAGCCAGCCAATGATAAGTAATCTTCTATTTCTGCCATATTATCAAAGGTTTGCCCTGTTTAGCTATGTTTGATACAATCGTCAAATGGGCGGTTAGCTCAGTGGTTAGAGCGCTGCGTTGACATCGCAGAGGTCACTGGTTCAAGTCCAGTACTGCCCATTTTTTGATGAAATCATGTTTGATTTCTAGATTTATAATGGAAAGTACGGTATGAAATCCCAAAAAAAGGATGAGCAACTGGAACGGATGCGCCACTCCGCATCTCATATCATGGCTGAGGCGGTACAATATCTTTTTCCCGAGGCTAAATTTGGCATCGGACCGACCATTGAGAATGGCTTCTATTATGACTTTGAGCTGCCACGCCCTTTAACACCGGAAGATTTGCCTGTAATTGAGAACAAGATGAGGGAGATTATTAGTCAGGATGTACCGTTTGTTGCAGAGGAAATGAGTAAGGATAAAGCGCGCAAGCTCTTTACTACCCAGCCCTATAAACTGGAGCTTATCAACGAAATCACCGATACTAGTGTAACTATCTATAAACAAGGTTCTTTCACCGATTTATGTCGTGGTCCTCATCTAGCCTCTACGGGTGAGGTAAAAGCATTTAAACTTACTCATCTAGCTGGAGCATACTGGCGTGGTGATGAAAAGCGCCCCATGCTACAAAGAATTTACAGCGTGGCTTTTGAAAGCCAAGAAGAGCTTGACGATTATTTATCGTTGCAAGCTGAAGCTGCTAAACGCGACCATAGGAAGTTGGGCAAGGAACTTGACCTCTTCAGTATTCACGAGGAAATTGGTCCGGGCTTAATTTGCTGGCACCCTAAAGGTGCTTTGATTCGACGAATCATCGAGGATTTCTGGAAGGCAGAGCACACCAAGCGAGGCTATGATATTGTTTACACTCCCCACATTGCCAAGCTAGATTTGTGGAAAACTAGCGGGCATTGGGAATTCTATCGGGATTATCTGTTCTCACCGATGGAAATTGAGGGACAGCAGTATATGCTGAAGCCCATGAATTGCTTGGGCCATATTTTGATTTATAAAAGCCAATTGCGCAGTTATCGCAATTTGCCCTTGAGATATGCCGAATTAGGCACAGTATATAGGTATGAGCGAACTGGCGTATTATATGGTCTTGCCAGAGTCAGGGGATTTACTCAAGATGATGCTCACATTTTTTGCCGACCTGATCAGGTTGAAGAGGAAGTAAGGGAAGTTCTGAAGTTGGCACAATTCATGATGTCTAGCTTTGGCTTTAAAGAGTATGAGTTGTTGTTATCAACGCGTCCTGAGAAATATGCTGGCACAGTTTCAATGTGGGAAGAAGCCACAGGATCCTTGAAACACGTTCTAAAGAAACTTGACCTGCATTATGAAGTGGATCCTGGCGAGGGGGTTTTCTACGGGCCTAAAATCGATATTAAACTCAAGGACGCTTTAGGGCATGTTTGGCAAGGTCCTACCATCCAGGTCGATTTCAATTTGCCACAACGCTTTAATGTCTGCTATATTGGTGAAGATGGCTTGGAGCATAGTGTGGTAATGATACATCGCACAGTTTTAGGCAGCATGGAGCGTTTTTTAGCTTGCCTCACAGAACATTATGGTGGTGCCTTCCCGGTATGGTTATCGCCGGTTCAAACAATAATAATTCCTATAGCAGATCGCCATGTTGGCTATGCACATAAGGTAGAGAGCGATTTTAAAAATGAGGGTATCCGAGCTCAGGTTGACGGCCGCTCTGAGAGGATGAATTTGAAAATAAGAGAAGCCCAACTGGAGAAAGTCCCATATATGCTTATAGTTGGTGATAAAGAAATGGCTTCATCCAGTGTGTCACTTCGCTTAAGGAGTGGCGAGGATCTGGGCTTAGAAACTGTGGTACAGGTTGAGAGTAGAATAAGGGCAGCTATAGAAGCCAAGTCCTGAATACTGTTCCAGGGGGTAGAAAGAGCATAGTTAAAGAATTATTAACCAACAGGAGAATCAGAGCCAAGGAAGTTCGCCTCATAGGGGAAGAAGGGGAACAGCTGGGCGTGGTGCCTCTACAGAAAGCATTGCAAATTGCTTATGAGCGCGGCTTCGATTTGGTGCAGGTAGCATCAACGATGACTCCGCCAGTATGCCGGCTTCTTGATTATGGTAAGTATAAGTATGAGCAAACTAAAAAGGAACGCAAGGCGAAGAGGGGCCAAAGAGTGGGCTTACTCAAGGAAGTCCGTTTAAGACCCAAGATAGAAGAGCATGATTTACAGGCAAAAATTAAGACCACGAAGAAACTATTGGAGGAGGGCAATAAAGTAAAGTTAATGCTAAGGTTTAGAGGGCGTGAAATTATTTATCCTGAACTAGGTTGGAAGGTGCTGCGTAAAGTAGCTGAAGCCTCTCAGGAAATAGCGGTAGTAAGCAACTCTGTTAATGTGGGGAATAATATAGCCTTGGTCTTATCCCCGGTTCCCCAGAAGAAATCTAAGGAGACAGGAACAGATGCCAAAACTTAAAACCCATAAAGGGGCCAAGAGCCGTTTTCATATAACGGGTAGCGGCAAGCTGATGCGCACTAAATGTGGCAAGAGCCATTTCAGACGAAAAAAGGCTCCTAGAACTAAGCGCCTCTATGATGAAATGATCATGACCTCCTCAGCGGATAAGAAGAGAATAAAGAGGCTTTTACCCTACAAATACAAATAGTATAAGGAAGAAAAGTGGATATGGCTAATTTAGTTCCAATTTTTGGCATAATCTTTGGCTGCGGAATAGCTTTGCTGGCAATCTGGGCTGGATATAGGAGAGACAGGGCTTTAATTGAGAAGGGGCTATACCAGCCCGAAAAATCGGAGACAGCGGGCCCCCTGGGGTGGGGATTCTTGGTCGCCGGCTCCATAGTGGCTGGGATAGGCATAGCCCTCATTGTCAGTGCTTTTGTTTTCCAGATAGGCAAGGCGATAGGCGTGCCAGGGTTTATTTTCCTATTTATTGGCATTGCATTGTTAATAGTTTATTTCATTGCTAAAGAGAAAAAAGATAACACCCAAGGATTAAAGGAGGAAGAACTTGCCACGAGCTAGGAGTGGAAAAACCACACATAGACGACATAAGAAAGTGCTTGAGCTGACTAAAGGGCATCGGGCTGGCAGGCACAATCTTTATATCATAGCTAATCAGTCCATGCTTCATGCTTTAGATTATTCCTATCGTCATCGTCGTGAGCGGAAAGGCGACTTCAGAAGGCTGTGGATTACCCGCATTAATGCTGCGGCACGGGCTAAAGGACTTACTTACAGTCAGTTTATAGTTGGGTTAAAAAAATCAAATATAGAAATTGATCGCAAGATGTTAGCTGAGATGGCAGTCAAAGATCCTGAAGGGTTTGCTACATTAGTAGCTTCGGTAGCTGAGACTAACTCACCCCGCTTGTAATGACGTTATGCCTGGAAATTCCAGGATTTTTGAACAAGGATAACATTGCGTGGCAGTCAATGCTGGAACAACTCAAAGACCTTCATGCACAAGCTATCGAGGAGCTAAATAAAGTTGATAATCCTCGGGAGCTGGAGTTGTGGCGCGTTCGCCACTTGGGTAAGAAAAGCAGTTTAACTCAAATCCTGCGTTCCTTGGCCGCCTTGCCCTTGGAAGAACGGCGCGAGGTTGGTGCCCAAGCTAATGAAATCAAGAGAGCTTTAGAGTCAAGCCTGGAAGAGAAAGGAAAATTACTTCAGGAAGCCCTTTTGACTTCTCCTCGGGAATCCCAAAGATTAGACGTTACCTTGCCTGGTCGGCCTCTCCCGACAGGGCGACTTCACCCCACCACTCAAATACTTAAGGAAATTTGCGACGTCTTCAAAAGCATGGGCTTCCAGGTAATTGAAGGACCTGACGTGGAGTGGGATTACTATAACTTTGAAGCCTTAAATATCCCTCAACATCATCCGGCGCGAGATATGTTTGCTACCTTATGGATAGATGTAGGCATGGAAGAGAAAGCTAGACTTTTGCGCACCCACACTTCCCCCATGCAGATTAGGTTGATGGAGAAGGAACGTCCGCCAATAAGAGCCATAGTACCGGGGCGAGCTTATAGATATGAAGCGACTGACGCTACTCACGAATCTATGTTTTATCAAGTTGAAGGTTTGGCTGTGGATAAAGGCATCACCCTGGCTGATTTAAAAGGCACCTTGTTTGAATTTTGCCGTTGTATTTTCGGTGAGGAAAGGAAAGTGCGCTTCCGCTGCGATTATTTTCCTTTTGTGGAACCCGGAGTAGAGGTAGCCATCGGGTGTTTAGCCTGCAATGGAGCGGGCTGCCGGCTGTGTGGCTACAGCGGCTGGCTTGAAATACTGGGGGCGGGAATGGTGCATCCCGACGTCTTGGCACGCGTCGATATTGACCCTGAGCTTTACAGTGGTTTTGCCTTCGGATTGGGAGTTGAGCGTATACCTATGCTGCGCTATGGTATTGATGACATTCGCCTCTTTTATAGCAATGACCTCAGGTTTTTGAGGCAGTTCTAAATTTTAAGGTGATAACATGAAAGTTTCCCTCAAATGGCTCAGGGATTATATTGACGTAAAACTCACTGCCGGAGAACTAGCCGAAAGTCTGACTATGGCTGGCCTTGAGGTCAAAAGCATACAGGCGATAGGTGGCACCTGGGATAATGTGGTAATAGGGGAAGTGATAGCATTAAATCCTCACCCTAATGCTGACCGCCTTAAGCTAGCTACAGTTGACCTCGGCACTGAGCAAGTCACCACTGTTTGTGGTGCCCCCAATATCAGCCTTGGTCAGAGGGTGACTTTTGCCCATATAGGAGCCCGGCTTATAGATCCGCACACTGGGGAAGCTATAGTGCTAGAGCCGGCTAAAATCCGCGGCGTCGTTTCCGAGGGTATGGTCTGCTCCGAAAAGGAGCTAGGGATTTCCGAGAGTCACGAGGGCATTTTGGTATTGCCGCCGGAGGCGCCCATAGGTGTACCTCTCGGTGCGTATCTGGGCGATGTGATTTTGGACTTAGATGTAACACCTAACCGCCCGGATTGCTTATCTGTAATTGGCATTGCCCGAGAGATTGCTGCCCTAACTGGTGAACCACTCCGCTTGCCTGAGATTCATTATGAAGAAACGGAGAAGTCAGTAGATTCCTTCGCCTCCGTTGACATAGTCGATCCAGACCTATGTCCCAGGTACTGTGCTAGCTTGGTTACTGGAATCAAGATAGCCCCCTCCCCAAGCTGGCTCCAGCAGCGTCTGAATAGCTGCGGCATGCGCCCCATTAACAACGTGGTTGACGTTACTAATTATGTGATGCTGGAATATGGTCAGCCTCTTCACGCCTTCGATTATCACAAGCTTAAGGGCCGACAAATTATCGTTCGCAGAGCCGGGAATGGTGAAACCATAACTACCCTCGATGGTTCAGAGCGTGCTCTTAACCCAGACATATTGGTTATTGCCGATAAAGAAGAAGCTGTTGCTGTTGCTGGAATCATGGGTGGTCTGAATTCTGAAGTTACGGACAAAACTGACACTATCCTCCTGGAGTCAGCGAATTTTAACCAAGCTACCATTCGTCGAGGCTGTAGCCATCTTCAATTCCAAAGCGAAGCCTCGATTCGCTTTGACAAAGGGCTTAATAGCGGGCTTCCGTTACTACCATTGAAACGGGCCACTCAACTGCTACTGGAGCTCGCCGGTGGCAGAGCAGCCAAGGGCATAATTGATGTCTATCCCGGGAAATCAGAACCAAAACTTATATCACTTACCGCCCGGGAGGTGAAGCGCCTTTCAGGCTTAAAGGTCAACATTGATGAAATTCTCAAGGTATTAAAAGCCCTGGGTTTTGAATGCCAGGAAGGCGATTCAGGCTCGCAGATTTTGGTGTCTGCGCCTTATTGGCGCAGCGACATTAAATGCTCTGCTGACCTCGTGGAGGAAGTGGTTCGTATCATTGGGTATGAAAGAATCCCAATCACCAGACTTAACTCTTCTTTGCCTCGGCAGGAATCAGGATTGTCATTGCCAGCACAGCGAAGTAATCTCAAGGAGAAATTACGCAATATTCTGGCCGGCTTTGGCTTTCAAGAGATATTAACTTATTCTTTAGTCAGCCTGGAAAAGTTGCAAAAGCTCTCCCCGAAGCTTGAGTTGAAAATTCTGCCATTAAAGGTGGCTAACCCTATGACGAGGGAACAGGAATATCTGCGTACTAGCTTGCGGGCCGGTCTTCTGGCCACGTTGGCACATAACCAAAAATTTGAGCAAGCCGGCATAAGGCTCTTTGAAATTGGCAAGGTATTCTTGCCGCAGCACCCTCCTGTCATTGCGAGCGAAGCGAAGCACTCTCAAGAAGAAAGGGAGCTACCCCAGGAAAGAGAGGTGCTCTGTGCCGTGCTCAGCGGCGCAAGGGCGGAATTATCCTGGCAAGCTGATAAGGAGCCGCTCGATTTTTTTGACGCCAAGGGGATGGTGGAAAATATCTTGAACCAGTTGGGGCTGAAAGCGAGTTTTGATATTGGCGATGATGAAATTCTATTCCCGGGAAGAGGAGCTAATATAATCGTTGAAGATGACAAAGTAGGTATTGTAGGGGACCTGCATCCCAAGGTAACGCAAGCCTTTGAGCTTTCTGACACTATTTGCCTTATAGAAGTTGACCTGGAGAAACTGTTGACCAAGCTTACCGGGATAAGGGAATACCAATCTATTCCACGTTTTCCTAGTGTCTCCAGAGACATCGCTTTAGTAGTAGATGAGCAAGTGAGCTATGGAAGAGTAGAAGAAATAATCCAAAGCTTTCCGCTAGTGACAAATGTAACTCTCTTTGACCTTTATCGGGGTGAGCAAATAGCCGAGGGCAAGAAATCTTTTGCCATAAGGATTGTCTACCAATCGCCCAGCCATACCTTGACTGACGAAGAAGTTGACAAAACTCAAGAACAGATGCTTGGCAGGCTACATCAGGAACTGGGTGCTACTCTGAGAAGTTGAGTTAAGGGCGAGTTAGGGTCAATCAAGACTGAGCTTTTACATCCTCATTTAGAAGCTTCTTTACCTGTGCCGCCAGATTATCTAAAGGCAGAAGCTGAGTTTCCTTCTCCGTGCGCCATTTTGCCTCTACGCTCTGGCTTTGTAAGGTGCGTGGAGACAAGGTCAATCGCAGTGGTATTCCCAGAAGGTCAGCATCGTTGAATTTAACGCCGGGAGAGTCGTCACGGTCATCGAAAAGCACTTCAATGCCTTCCTTTTGTAATTCTTGATAAATCTTTTCCGCTGTAGTAGCGATTGCGGGCTTGTCCAACTGTATAGGACAAAGATAGACTTGATAAGGGGCTAAGGAAAGTGGCCAGATAATGCCTTTGCCGTCGTGGCTTTGTTCTACGATGGCTGCCAGCAATCGCCCCAGTCCGATGCCGTAGCATCCCATGATAATAGGCCGGGACTTGCCATCATTATCCAAGAAAAATGCTCCGAATTTCTCGCTGATTAAGGTGCCCAACTTAAATACATGCCCTACTTCAATGCCCCTGGCTGAGGATAATTTGCCCTGGCACCTGGGGCAGCTATCTCCAGACCGAGCCAGAGCGATATCAGCTATGAGATCAACTTGAAAATCCCTGGGATAATTGGCATTCCTGAAGTGATACCCTGGCTTATTAGCGCCAACAATGAAGCTGGAGCCTGAGGTTATGGAATCATCAGCTACAACCTTGATTCCCTTTACACCTATGGATGAGGCAAAACCGGCCACAAGTCCAGCTTCATTTACTTCGCCTTCCGTAGCCAGGCGAAGCTCAGAGCACTTTAAGGCGTTTCTTAACTTCGTTTCGTTGACTTCCAGGTCACCCCGAATGATAACGAAGATAAATTCTCCGTCAGCAGAGTAAAACACCGACTTAAGAGTTTGACTTGTCGGCACACCAACAAAATCAGCGACTTCCTCTATGGTCTTCGCCTCCGGCGTGGCTATCTCCTCTAAAGGAAGAAGATTCTTCGCTTTGCTCGGGACAGTGGTTTTGTCGGTTTTGACAAATTGAGCTTTCTCCGCATTGGCGGCATAGCCACAACTGGAACAATGAATAACCTCGTCTTCACCGTCTTCAGTGAGGACCATGAACTCATGGGAGTCCTTGCCCCCTATGGCACCGCTGTCAGCCTCTATCATCAATGCGGGCAAGCCGAGGCGGGCATAGATATTCTTGTAAGCCTGGCACATTTTCTGGTAACTTTCATCGAGGCCAGCTTCGTCAGCATCAAAGCTGTAAAGGTCTTTCATGATAAACTCGCGAACTCTCAGCAAGCCGCCGCGGGGTCGAGGCTCGTCGCGAAGTTTGGTCTGTATTTGGTAAAGGAGCAAGGGAAGCTCCCGGTAGCTTTGCACGTAGCGGTGGACAAGATCGGTAATGACTTCTTCATGGGTGGGTCCCAGAGCCAGTGTGTGCTCTTTGCGGTCGATCAAAGTGAATAGAGACTTGCCAAAGGAAACATACCTGCCTGATTGCTGCCACAGTTCAAAAGGCTGCAACACGGGCAGCATCAGTTCCTGCCCGCCAGCCTTATCCATTTCCTCTCTGATTATGTTTTCTATCTTCCTTAGCACCCGCCACCCTAAAGGCAGGTAAGAATAAATTCCGGCTGCTTCCTGAGCAATCATGCCCGCCCTGAGCAATAATTGATGGCTTATGCTCTCGGCTTCAGCGGGTGCCTGTCGTAATGTCTTGCCAAAAAGCTTAGAAAAACGCATTTCTCTTACCTTTACTCCAACTAGCTCCTATCGAGAGAGTCTACTTCTGCCATTATGGCTTCAAGAAACCTTTCCTCACTCGCTGTGCCCATCACCTTTCCTTTCCTAAATATAGCACCTTTCCCCTTGCCGCAGGCAATGCCGACATCGGCATCTTTAGCTTCACCAGGGCCATTAACCACGCAGCCCATAACTGCCACTTTAACAGGTTTGCTTAATTTTTCCAGGCG
>Ga0315274_10005160_pt1 | contig 19137 bp, 17 predicted proteins | sample YL17G02_20_MG_FD_203700 | JGI IMG/M metagenome (GOLD analysis project Ga0315274, IMG submission 203700) | Sediment microbial communities from Yellowstone Lake, YNP, Wyoming, USA - YL17G02_20 | ecosystem: Environmental > Aquatic > Freshwater > Lake > Sediment | place: USA: Wyoming | collected... | reverse complement strand
TGTTGCAGAGATCGTGAAGAACCGTTTCCTTGCGGATGTTAAGGTAAATAACATTGACATTGGGACTGAAGAAAGAGAGGTTGAACAGGGAAACAAAATAAATGTTTCCACGATTGACATAAAATTACTCAAGTAAATCTCTTTCTTTTTTTTCTTTTTTTAAAATACAGATAAATCGAAGCTTTTATACTCAGAAAACTAAATTTATTTTATTAAATGAGATAAAATGGTTTTTCGAAGGAAATAGAATTAAAACAAAGCTTTCTTGCTTCTTCCAAAACTTTAAATCTCTTCAATGTTCGTGGGGTGTTTGGGTGATCGAAAGGATAAATAGAATGGATGAGAATGGTAGATGCATCAAATGTGGGGAAAGACATTTGGTTTGCACTACAGAACAAGAAGGTAATGAGTGGATTTGGAAAAAAGTTTGTTCATTTTGTAACGATGAAAAAGAAAGACAAATTTTTTAATATCATATCGATAGTTTGTCAGTCCACTAACTCTTTTTATCATTAAATTTCAATATTTTAATATGGAAATTTTAGCTCTAATTTTATCGATCATAATAGCATTTTTTGCTTTCATAACGTTAGGGTTGAGTGGGTTTGGTTCTTCTCTTGTAATGGTTCCTCTGATGTTGTTATTCCTTGACATTAAGTTGGTTGTTCCAGCGACATTAATTTTAAATGTGATATCATGTACAATTATTGCAATTCATTCAAGGTCCTTCGTCAAAAAAAAATATTTAATCTCATTAGCAATAGGGGGCTTAACCGGAGCAATAGTGGGTACCTATTTTTTAGCAACTTTTGAAAACATAATTTTGAAAAAAATTTATGGAATTATTGTAATACTGTTTGCGTTGAACACGCTGTTTCCAAAGATAGAACTAAAGAGTTCAAATAAAATCTATGGAGTTTTTAGCGGGTTAATAGCTGGGCTTTTTGGTGCAATATACCAGACGGGAGGACCCCCAATAGTCATTTACCTATCTTATCAAATCAGAAAAAAAGAGGTATTAAGAGCAACTATGCTTGCATTTTGGGTTATATTAGACTTATGGATTCTTTTTTTGTATTTGAACTCTGGTTTGATCAACAACTCTGTCATTAATTTTAGTTTAATTTTATTGCCTTCATTGATTCTAGGCATCATTCTAGGTAGTAAAATACATCATAAGATAAACGAATGTTTATTCAAGAAGATAATTGGGATAATATTAGTCTTTACAGGGATGATATTAGTGTTGTTTTAATTTATCTAGGTTTATAACGGTACTTGAATTTTTTTCTTGGTATCTTGCCAAGAACCTTAAATTCCCAAACCAAAAATACTGCCACTAGTATTACAACCGCCACGATAACAAAATAATAAGACTTTCCAAGAGTGGCACAAATCTCTGTTTCTTTAAATGTCTTACACTCATAATCTGTTGTTTCATCGCACTTGTATTTAGTCCTAGATTTTTGTTCGTTGACACACTCAGTCCAGTTGGATGATGTAGGACAGGTAGGACAAGTCTTGATCGTTGTAGTTACCTTTGGTATAGTTGTCTTGACTGTGGTTGTTTTTTCTACAGTAGTCGTAGCTTCCACTGTGGTAGATGCTGTCGTAGTTTCTATTCCACCTTCCATTAACAAGAACGATTGTGTGGATAAAGATGGGACGGTAAACATGAACCTTCTTTTTTGTTTGTTGATAGAAACGTTATACTCTGCTGAATCTGTCACATCTTCATATTTTTCTCCATTCCAGTGATACAGCTTCACTTTATCCAAGTCGATACCTGGAGGTATATTTCCTTCCATGAAAATTTTTTGTAAATGTTCTTGTGAAGAAACATTGATCTCGTAACCTTTAGGGTACTTTTTGTTAACAACAATGTCAGCATAAACATCGGTATAATTCTGATTTATCAAGGACTTGAAACCGTGTTCATCTTCAACTTGTATCCTAACTTTATGAAGGTTGTTCAGGTGGTAAGTTTCTTTCCAATCCAAGATCGTCGAGTAGTTGATTGTATAACTGTCTAAAGCTGGGATGCTATCTTTTAAGACGAGTTGATTGCCAATATATAATGAAAATTCCATCGTAGAATTTTCTTCATTGTTTATCTTGATGTTGTAATCTTTTAGAGTTGCGTTCAATCCTTTAGGCATTTCTATTAAACCGGATTTTAACAAGGCTTTTTCAACGCTTAATATGCCTCTTCCAACAAAACTGGGAATTTCTGGTTGAATTACTGCTAAGCTAGTAGAACCGTTTGAATATGCAGTATAGAATTTAGAATTATCATCATGCAAAACACACGTGATTACATGGGTTCCGTTCTCTGTGGGTGTGAAGATGCCTTCCTTATAACCACTGGAATTAGTTAAACCTGCGATAGTATCTATATCACCTTCAATATCAGAGACAGCCTCAACATAATAACCTTCCAATGGATTGGAGATATTGGCATTAACGACACGGCATGTTATAGTTACGGAATGTCCAGATGTTATGCTATCCAAACTTAGTTTTATAGAAGCTTTTGAATAGCCCCAAACGTTGAAGGAAGTTGCATCCGTGGAAGTTTCTACATCCCCTTCTTCTAATGTGTTGAGAACATATATTTTAACTGGATGGGTTCCAAGCAGCCAATTGCTATCTGTGTCGATAGTATAGTTTGTCCATGTGTTATTATTTGTCTCAATTCCAGTTGTCGTGTTGACCAAATCAGAGGATGTTGAATTATATTCTATCAGAGAGGAATCAACAGTTTCGTTCCAGTTTGCATAAGCGAGCAATGATTCACCAACATGAATGTCATTTGAACTCAAGGCTAATGGTGTAATTAAATTAACCGAAGCTAAAGAAGGTTTTAATAAAAATAAATTTAATACGAGAATTAAAAGCAATATGGGATACTTTTTCATAGTTATTCTATTCACAATTAATTATAAATTTTTGAATTAATTTAATATTATGCCCATAAATGCTGGAGCTGAATATTTCGTTGCTGAAAAAAAATACTCGGAAGCAAAGACAAAAGAAGAAAAAATCGCAGCTATGCAAGAAATGATAAGAGCCCTTCCGAAGCACAAGGGGACAGAGACGCAATTAGCCCTATTGAAGAAAAGATTGGCGAATTTAAAGTCTCAAAAATCTGTTAAAGCAACAGCCAAACAAAAATTTGCTATAAAGAAATTGGGTGCTGCACAAGTTTGTATCCTGGGTTTAACTAACTCTGGTAAGAGTAGTTTACTGAAAGCATTGACAAACGTTGATGTTGAGATAGCAGATTATCCTTATACGACAAAAGAACCTAAAGTTGCGATGATGCACTTTGGTGATATTCTAATTCAACTGATAGAAATACCATCCACATTTGACCCTGAATTCATGAGTCTTCTCTATACTTGCGATGAAATACTCGTTTTATTGGATGCCACTCAAGATTTGGAAAAACAAAAAGCCGAATTAAACCAAATTTTAAACGAGAGAAAATTAGTGTATAAAAAAATTTTATTTATCGTCAATAAATCTGATTTAAAAGTTTTAGGATTGAAATACTTGCAGATTTCCGTTAAGAATAAAATTGGTTTAGATGAATTGAAAGAAGATATTTGGATTAATCTTGAATTGATAAGAGTTTATACAAAATCACCAGGAAAACCTAAAGTAATACCACCAGTAACATTACCAAAAGGATCACGAGTTAAAGATGTGGCAAAAATCATACATAAAGACTTTCTAAAGGATTTTAAGTTTGCAAGAATTTTTAATGATTCTAGGTTTTCTGGAAGTCCTGTTGGTTTAGACTATAAACTCAATGATTTAGATGTTATTGAAATACATACATAAGGTTTAAATCTTTAACTTATTTCTTAGTAGTTAGGATTGGAATGAAAGACAAACATATTGTCCCAGATATGGTTTCACATATACTTATTGGAACACAACCTCTTTTAGAGATTTTAGGAAAGTCAAGTACTATACCATTCTTGTTAGCACTTTATGCAAGAGAAAAAGAACAATCTGATGAACATTCATGGGGTTATACAAAAGGTTTTTTAAAACGATTAGGTCTCACAGCGAATGATAATACTTACAGAGAAAGGATGGGAGAACTCGAACAAAAAGGTTATGTTAAATCAGATCCAATAGATCCTATTAAAAATGATTATACATTGACAGAAAAAGGAAGATTGTTGAGTGAAGGAATGCTCGATACTCTGAATGTAGAACTTTATGCACCAAAAAGAGAATTTCTTGTAGGAATTCCTCCTAAACAACAAGTTACAAGTACATCTAAAAAATGAATATATACCAAATTCTGATAAGTTTTAAATAGATACGATGACTTAATTTTTTCATGATTTTAAAAGACACTGTACGGTGTCGCTGATTCTCAATTGGTTTTGTTTACTGTTTCAAATAACTTCGAAAAGGAGGTGAAACTATTGGTTGATTTGTCAGATCGAGAAAAAAAGATTGTAGATGCATTGAAGATGCTCGGCGCGATCGCTGAGGATAAATTGAAAACCGCAGATGATGTAGCAAGAAAAGCAGTATTGCCAAAGAATTTAGTGGCAAACGATTTGATGATGCTTTCAAACAAGAAAGTTATCAAGAGAGTCGTTAGAGAAAAAGCTGCCGGTTATTTCTTACTGCCAAGTTTTTGACTATACAAAGAATTATTTGCAAATTTAAACTAATTTTAATTAGTTGTTATTTTTTGAAGAGTTAAATTAGAAACAAAACTTATATGGAACAATTCTATTTTAAATAACCCAAAACTTCTTGAATGATTTTTTCATTTCCGTTATAACCTTTAACAAGTAGAGAGGCCATCTCGTTCTTTACTTCCCGAGGTATAGTTAGCCAGTCAGAGTTTATCTTTTCAATCTCCCTATAAAATGCTCTACCGAAAATACCACGAGTTACTTCACTAGATTTGTTTTATTCTTTGAACCAATTACACTTAAAGACAAAGAAAACTTTAAATAATATTGCCGTCATATTATTTTCTTGTATAATGGGTGTTTGTATGTCGATAAGTATTTAAGTCATTGGCCCCTATTATACTCTTTGTTCTCGGCTGTGATATGCGAACTGTCTCTCTGATTTGCATGTGACGAGAATTGGACACCTTTTGAGCCGAGGGGTAGATGCAACTCTTCAAGCTTGAAGGGTGAAGGGTTTGATGTTCATTTCGAACAGTATGAAACCATCATAGGTTTACCAGCGGCAAAAATTTAGACCTGTTACTCTGCTTGGTGGACGGTTTGGCTCTAGTGCAGATGAAGGACGTGGTAAGCTGCGATAAGCTTGAGGTAGGCGCATGCAGCCCTTGATCTCAAGATGTCTTAATGGGAAATCCCTTTATATTCCGAAAGGAAGTGGAACGCGGGGGACTGAAGCATCTTAGTACCCGCAGGAAAAGAAATCAATCGAGATGCCGTTATTAACAGCGAGCGAAAGCGGTATAGGGCAAACCGAACCTTTTGCGACGAGCAAATGGGATGTGGAGTTTTGGACTCGTGCCTTCCCTAACTCATCGAATCAAAGTCTCTTGGAACAGAGCACAAAATAGGGTGATAGTCCCGTAGATGTAGATGAGAAGGGAAATGGCGGGTATCCAGAGTATTGTTCCTTGGATTTGGAGCAAGAATTCGGGTGTCATTTACATCCAACCCTAAACACTCCTAGAGTCCGATAGCGTATTTAGTATGGCGACAGAAAACTGAAAAGTATCCCTAACGGGAGGTGAAAAGAGCCCGAAGCCAAGCAGACATAGTCTGGTGCGGCCCGAAAGTTTATCAGGGTTGCACTATCCGTTTTGAAAAATGGGTCAGGGAGTGTATCCCAGTGGTGAGGTTAATCTTTAAAGAGAGCCATAGCGAAAGCAAAAAGATCGTAACTCGCAAGAGCGTGGATCTTGGTGTGAAAGCGCCAGAAATCACTGGGGTGCGACATGAAACTGGACGATCTAATCCCGGACAGGGCGAAGTCTGGCGAAAGCCGGATGGAAGCCCGATACCGATGTTGGGCTACAACCACTCGGGTGATTCGGGATTAGGGGTGAAAAGCCAATCGAGTCCAGTAATTGCAAGTTCCTTCCGATATGCGTCTCAGCGCAGCATAGTCCGAGGCGGATGAAGGGGTAGAGCTACCGACTGGACAGTCAAGGACCGAAAGGTTCAGCTGTTCTGTCAAACTCCGAATCCTTCATCACCGTAGACGACTAAAAGTGAGGGTGCCCGGGTAAGCTGGGCTTCCGTGAGGGGAACAACCCCGACCAAGGCTAAGGCGTTAAAATATCGACTAATCGACGAAGGGTGTCTATATTCTAAAACAGTGGGAAGGTAGGCTTAGAAGCTGCCATCCTTTAAAGAGTGGGTAACACCTCACCCACCGAGTTTATAGGCCTTGAAAATGGAAAACACTAAGTCGATTGCCGAGACCTTGGACTTCGAAAGAAGTGGTAGGAAGGCGTCCTGAGTGAATAGAAGCATCTTCTTAAGAAGATGTGGATCGTTCAGGAATGAAAATCCTGATGGTAGTAGCAGCATAGCTGGGTTAGAATCCTAGCCATCTAAAGGGCCAGGTTTTGTCAGCAATGTCGATCATCTGACAGTTAGTCGATCCTAACTCAAACGTTAACCTAGTTTGGGGAAAGGGAAACTGGTTAATATTCCAGTACCATGGAAATACACGCGGCGACGCAAGTTTAGAATCAGATACTTCGAGATAGGCGATGGTAATTTAAATGTGGAAACCTGGGGAGATCCGTAATGGAGAGAACCAGGTGAAAGCACGAATAGCTTAGCTTATGTTAAGTATCGCCAATTCTTGGAGACCGTGAAAATGGTTCTAGAATGGATTTTCCATGTTCGTACTCAGAACCGACACAGGTGCCCCTCTCTGAAAAGGAGAAGATGTGATGGGATAACCCGGTTCAGGGAAATCGGCAAATTAGCGGAGTATCTTTGGTATAATCCGTGCCTGTGTTGTTTCAAGCAACGCAGGTCTCAGTAACGAGGAGGAGGCGACTGTTTAACAAAAACATAGGGGACTGCTAATCAGAAATGACTCGTACAGTTCCTAAGGCCTGCCCAGTACTGGTGTGTCAAATCTCGTTTCAACGGGACTAAGCCCCAGTAAACGGCGGCAGTAACTCTGACTGTCGTAAAGTAGCGTAATCCCTTGTCGATTAATTGTCGACCTGCATGAACGGCTTAACGACCCCCTCGCTGTCCCGAACCGGGACCCAGTGAACCTACTATTGTGATGAACAGGTCACAGGCCTCCAATGGGAAACGAAGACCCCGTAGAGCTCTGCTGTAGTCTGGTATTGTGTTACGATTGTGAATGCAGAGCGTAGGTAGGAGTTGCTAATGCTTGGCTTCCGGGCCAAGTGGAGACGACCTTGGAACACTACCCTTTTTAGATCGTAGCACTTACCGTGACAACGGGACACTTTCAGATGGACAGCTCGGCTGGGGCGGTACGCTCTTGATAATCAATCAAGAGCGCCCAAAGTTCAGCTCATCCCGGTCAGAAATCGGGAGTAGAGTGTAAACGCAAAAGCTGAATTGATTGGATCCTCAACAAAAAGGGATCCAAATGCGAAAGCATGGGTTAACGAGACATCGATTACTCTTAATGGGTGTCGGTGGTATCAGAAAAGCTACCTCGGGGATAATGGAGTCGTGGCTTCCGAGAGTCCACATCGACGAAGCGCATTGCTTCTCCGTTGTCGGTTCCACCCCTCCTGGCTGTGCACAAGCAGCCAAGGGTACAGGTGCCCACTGGTTAAAGGGTGACGTTAGCTGGGTTCAGAACGTCGTGAGACAGTTCGGTCGCTATCTATTGGAGGTGTTGGATGTCTGAGGGGAAGGAAGGTCAAGTACGAAAGGAACAGCCTTCCGCGGCCTCTAGTGTACCAGTTGTACACGCAGTGCTGGGTAGCCACGCCGTAACGGATAACCGCTGAATGCATCTAAGCGGGAAACCGTCCGCAAAAATAGACATCCGATCATACTCATGGCTGGCGACAGTCGTCAGTGTGACGAAGACACTCGTAGACGACGAGGTTGATAGGACAGTAGTGTACACATCAAGGGTACGCCCGAGATGTTCAGCTTACTGTTACTAATCGTCTGAGAGGTCTAGATTGCTAAAGCTGGTAAACTGAGAATGATGGTGGATTTTTTTTATTTTTTAATATACTTCTTTCCTATGTTCGAATCTTAGTAAATAGATAGTCTCCTTTTCAAAAGAATAAATTAACCTAAAGGGTTCGATGCAAACTGTCCTTTCTCATTTCAATTGGTGTCTTAGAGGTTTTCCAATCTCGGGGTTTTCTATAATTTTTTTAATTTGTTTCTTAACTCTTTCTTTTATAGAACTATCTTTAATCTTCTTGAATTCTGTCTCGAATTTCTGAGTCCAAACAACTTCTTTTACTTCTACCATTTTTCTAACTCTTTAAAGAAATCTTCTTTTGTTGCTTTTTTGAATTCCCCTTTCTCTATTTCGTTCCAGGCATTTTCGATTTCCTTTAGTATTTGAAGATCTTCTTTTAAAAGTTCAGTTTCAATTTTTTTGAGAACCAACATATCCTTATATGGACACATAATTGCGAGAAAACTACCTTTTTTTATGTTTAATTTGTTCCTATATTTCTGAGGAATAACAATCTGTCCTTTAGAACTGACTTTTGTCAATTCAGGCGCTTCCTTTAAGGGTTTTTCTTTCATAGTAAGTAAGATATTCTTACTAATATAAATAATTTTATTTTTATTGTTTGAGAAGTTTAGATTATTAAAGCTGGTAAACTGAATTGATAGTTGATATCTTTTTCTTTCGATATTCCTATTAATTTTTAGGAACATGGGCAAGGAAATTATTGGTTCTTTTATAATGGCTTCGGCTGGGTTTCTTTTAATGATTGCTATAGAAGGGAAGATACTTGAAATAATTTTCAGAATCGTTTTTCTTTTTTTGAGTCTCAGCACTTTTTACATTGGGATGAGATTCTACCACAAATACATGCCAAAAGAAAGCCTTGGTTCAAAAGATTGGTTGATAATTCTGCTATCGATAATAACTCCTTTTATTGTTGTAACATTTTTAGAATCGCTCGGAATCTTGTTCGGTGGTATCGGGATTTTAATTTGGTTGATTTTTGCTATATTGGTAGTATTGAAAACTGAAAGAATAATTGATGTTCTGTTCCCTAAATTAGAAAAAGATAATTTAAACAATGATGAAGCATTAAGAAGAAGATTAAACCCACAAGTATATTCTTTGCGTTCTAGAATCAAAAGAGAAGAGAAAGAAGATAAATGAATAGTATATATTTTAATATATATACATTATACTTAGAATAAAAAAGAAAAAAATGGGAGTTATTGCTTTGGTTTTTTTCTTTTCTTCAGAGCGACGGCGACAACTATGATTGCCACTATTATCGTTGCACCTATAACAATCTCTCCAACTGGCATTCTTGGAACGATTTCCTCTACTTTCAGGATTCCATTCGAGTCGACTGAAACCATGTACTCTTGCTTTTCTGGTTTGTTGATTAACTTGTTCGTGAGCAACCCTTTCGTCTCGATGCCCTTGCTGGTCATAGTCAGGTACGAAACATTGTAGTCTTCTGAATTTTTGTGGGCTTCTTTTGAGTCTACGACAAATTTGAATTTCGTCGCTTCAGGTGGCAGCACGACTAGTGCTAATCCTTCAGAGTAATGCGTCTTTATCTTTTTTTCTTCGACTGTAACGTTCATGTATAGTTTTCCTTGCACCTCTTGCAAGATTAGTAGTTCAGTGGTGGTCTTTTGGTTTGTTTGTAAGAACTCTTGGAGTTTGTCCTGCTCTATAGCCTCGAAAATCATACTCACGAAAGTATCGATCAATGTGTTCAATACATCCTCTATGGCTGACAGCAACCAGATTGCATTGAAATCTATCGTACCATCCTCTTTGATTAGGTCTTCTCGGTAATTGACGACGATCCATAAACCCAGAGTGTTTAGTGCTACGCTCGCAATCCAGTCTGCTAGCATTGCGATAGTTTCTGGATCGACTTCTCCATTTTCCCATAGTTGCCGTAGCCAAGAGATGAATTCATCGGCGTATTCGAGTAGATTTGCAGCTTCGAGTTCAGTTAAATTTAGGTCGATGATTAGAGTCATCACCCATAATGCCGCGATAATACTCTCTGCTTTCATTATGTCTTTTGCGTTTTCGTGGCTTGTCGGCGATAGGTTGATTTTTGTGTTGGGTCCGTAGTGCTGTATAAGTATCCAATCCTTGACATTAACTGTTGCTGATTTCTTCGGGATACTTACTATGTCACCATTTTCGTCCTTGTACGTTACTCGGGCTTCGAAAGTTCCATTTACGCATCTTATAGCCTTGGCATTGAAGGAAATCACTTTTTCTACACCAGGCTCTAAATCGCCTGACCATGTTGTTGCGACTAGAACCTCAAAGCTGGAAGGAATTGTCACTGTCAAGGATACGTTTCTTGCAATGTAATCTCCAGTGTTTTTGATTTTTACTGTGATTGTTGCATTGACATTGTTCGCATAGAGCTGGTTTACATCAGATTGTATTCCGAGTTCCAGTTTAACTGCCGAAAGGTTTGTGCTAGGCCTCACCAAAGGATAGTTGTCTCGATTGTTTTGATTGATTACGTACGGTGTATCGCCTATTCCATCACTTCCAGGCTGGTCTTGGTTCGGACCACTTTTTTGATCAACACCGATGTAGTCACTCCAATGGTTCCCACCAGAAGGATAGTCATCGTCCCAGATGTTTATCGAAGAGATAGATTGAACTTGAAGTGCGTTGTCGATGAAGTAGTTGTGATGGATCAAATTACCGTAAGAGTTGCTTAGACCGATACCGTAATTATTGTCTGTGATGTTGTTGCTAAATATCAGTGTTTCATTCGAGTAGTGGAGATAGACGCCGTAAAGTCGATTGTTTTTCACGATGTTGCCAGATATCCTTGTATTACCTGACCAAACAGATAGATAGATACCGTATTCGTTGTTTGTTACAGTGTTGTTGGACAACGTGTTGGCACTTTCATCGAGATAAATACCATGGTACTGATTGTTTTTCACGATGTTGCCAAATAATGTATTGTTTGAGGAGGCGTACATTATGTAGACCCCATAGTCACTGTTTGTTACGTTGTTATTGGACACCGTGTTGTAGCTAGATGATTGGGCTATACGAATGCCATAGTCACTGTTTGTTACGTTGTTATTGGACACCGTGTTGTAGCTAGCCGTCCAAATATCGATACCCATAAGCCCATTATACGCTACCATGTTATCAAATAATGTGTTGTCATCGCCCCACAAAGAGATGCCAATGTGTCCATTGTCTGTTACGATATTGCCTGATATTGTATTGTCAAATGCCTCGCCTAGAAAGATGCCTGTGCCTCCATTGTCTGTTACGATATTGCCTGATATTGTATTGTAGCTCGCAGAATGGATTGCAACTCTGATGCCTTGATCTTCGTTTCCCGTTATCTCATTACCAGATATTGTATTGCTGGACGAGTCGTCTAAATAGATGCCATCGTAAAAACGTGTGATTCTTGTGTTCATGATTTTGACGTTGTTCCTAGAGGACAAGTCTATTCCGTACTCAGCTCTAGGATATCCACTCCCTGAACCTTGAATAATAAAGCCAGCTCCGTCAATCACTATGTTGTTCTTTTGCACAATGATCGAGGCGTTAATGTTGTCCGTGAGAACGTACAAGTCTCCATCACGCTTAATGGATGCTATTGGGGGATCAATCGAACCATCTGACCTAATATATACTACTTCGGGGTTTGCTTTAACTTGTACCAAAGGGATTGTCGATAGAAGTATTGTTATGACCAAAGCCATTGAAACAGTTTCTTTCTTCGTCTCTTTTTCCTCCTATTTTTCGGTTTGCGGACACTCGATTTTATCGAGATGTTTTCCGCCCATGAACTAATTAAGTTCATGACTGGGATATCTAAACCAGAATGATAGAAAAAATTGAGGGGAATTTGGGATCAAATGATTTCTATTTGGTATTCCTCGAACCCAAAATCTGTCTGTAGAACATCTTGCAATAACGTTCTGTGGTCGCCCTGAAATTCCAGTCTGTTTATGTCATTGGACCTACCACAACAAAGTTTCTTGGATAGAAATGTCTTGATTGCATCGAGTATTTTTTTGTCGTCTCCTTTGATTTTAAGTCCTTCGACGATGGTCACTTTCTTTCTGAGTGCTCTGTCTTCTGTTCGGATATTTATTTGTACATTTTCGCTCTTTATGTGATCGCACAATTCCCATGGCAGTTTACAGCAAGGACATAATCCTATTGTTTCTTCCAGGCTCATTTCCCCCAGATCATCTGGTTTGCCCCCTCAAGATCACGATAGTTGAATAAAGACATCGCCAGCAAAGTAAAGTCTGCAGTTTTGCATAGTTGTTTATTTCAAAGTCTAATTGTGTCTTGAGTAAAGACATCCTTTGAAGCCATTTGGCGATGATGTTTTGTGATCCGAGGAGCGTTACCCACTCATAATTTCATGAGTCAAAGATATAAACATTAATTTATCATGGATTGGATTGAAATTCAATTCTCTTGAAATCCTTTCCTTCTTCCATTTCTCTTATGGTTGCAACAAAAACTACAAGATTGGACGATTTCTTTTCGGAACAATATTTTGCAGTTTGCTGAATGGCGAAATTTTTTATTTTTTCGTTATTACAAGATATGTATAAGTCACCTTCTTTAATCAAATTTTCAATCTTCTCATTCAATTTTTCTTTATTAAATTCGAACTCAACGCTAGCGATAAGTTTTCTTCCGCCTCTATCAAAAACAACTTGTTCAGCTCTTTCTTCAACCCATCTGCAGACTTTTAACGTAAAATAGTTTACTAAGAACTCTTTTAACCTACTAATATCTATCATATCATTCTCGACTTGTCTTTGGAATTTTGATTCAAACAACTTTTCTCCTTCGTTAGTCAAGAAGTAATACATTGCTTTCTGTCTGTAAACCTTTCCAACACTAAAACCTATTAAACCCATTTTCAACAATTCATCTGCATGTTTTTTAAAAGCATTTCCAGACATATTCAGTGAATTGTAAATCTCAGAAGTAGAACTGGCCATAGCATTTCCCAATACTTCAATTATCTTCCAGTCGAGTTCCACAAGTTCTTCTATGTTCCTTTCCACTGGTTTTTCTACAGTTTCAACTTTAACTTGTTGGGCTTCCCTTATCTTTTTTACTTCTTCTAGTATTTTCATCTGCATCAGTTCTTTGATTTTTTCATCTGTTACTTCTCCTTTCACGATTTTTACTGGAGGGAATTCGACCAAGAATGGATTTGGGAATGCTAACCTTCTCATTAAAATGAAAGCGTGTCCCGTCGGCAACCTTCTCAAGTAATCGCCTTCGTCATCATACTTCAACCCCAGCATGTTACTGGCATCGAGGATGTCCGAAGAGTGTTTTGTATCCAGGCCAAGATTCATGTAAATATGCGTACTCGTGTTTCCTAATGCAGGATAGGATATCAATGATGGATGCTGATCAACGTAAATCATTCCTATACCAAGTTCCCTAACTTCTCTGAATATCAAATCTATAACAGTTTCCATACCTAGTGTCCTCGATTTTTCTCTGTTCAGAACATGATGTGCTTCCTCTAGAGCAATAACACCTATCAATTTTTCCCTGACGTTGGTGGCTAGAGCGGCGTCCCTTATCCACTGAAGCATGATTTCTATGAAGAATGTCTTATCATTAGTCGAAAGGGAATCCAGTTCTAAGACAGTAACAGTTCCTTTCTTGAAGAATTCTGACGGTAAAATCCCTTCATCACAATCGAAAACATCCCCTATTTCTCTGAAACATAGAGACTCTAAGGGTCTTTCTGCGGTAGCAATCCAGTTCCTCTCTCTTGGAGAGGTTTTAATCTGAGCATATCTCTCCAACCAATCTTTTAAGTCCCTAATTTTTGGCCAATTTGGACTTGCTCTTGTATATATTTCATCTAAAGCCTTCAAGATAATGTGTCTACCACCACCCATCATCCAATAAGCGTGGTCGAAAACTTCAGAGAATTCCTTTGCCCATTGGGATATTTGAATGCCCTCAGGCGGTTTTAATGGATTAAATCTAAATGGTGAGACGTTCCTACCAACAGTAAAAACTCTCATTTTATCCTTTAATTCTGGTAAAGACAGTAAATCTCTGTAATTCCTTTTAGAGAAATCGAAAATCAAGACTGGGATGTCGTGTTTGGCAAGGTTCAAGACTAACCATTGAACTAGGTTAGTTTTACCATAACCAGAAGAACCGAAAATACCGATGTGCGTTAGAAAAGTACTCTCATCAAGCATTATTGGATAAATTTTCTTTTTTCCGTATAAGACCGTACCAAACTCTAACTTTCCAGTGTTCAGTAGCTCTTGTGAAGGTGGTTCCATCAGTACTGCATTCTTCATATCGCTGTCCGAGAACACAGCCGCTTTTAGAGTATCAATCATTTCTAATATCCTCTTTCTCGTGTCTTCATCTGCAAGCAGGTAAGCAGTCTCAAGTTTTGAAGCTTTTTCTTTACCCAGAACTGGTACTAATCTCTTAATCTCGGTAGAGACGTCTATAAAAATTCTTCTATCTATCTGCATTTACTCACCCGGCTGTAATTCTTTAAACAAATCTGCTATCTTTGTTTCCATTTGATGTTGTTCCAATAACTCTCTGAGTTCTGTCGATAATTCCAGTAAATCTCTCCAATATTGTATGTTTTCCCTTCTTTTTTCCATTTTTAACGTTGAAATATCGAGTTTGAAATCCCTAACATCGTCTATTTCAGAAAGTTTTAAGAGTATTTTTTCCTTATCATCAATATCTACGTCTATCTCTTTAACGAGCGTCTCATGCAATATTTTTCTGTCATCTAAAGCCGTTTTTATTTCAATCATCCTCTGTTTGAGGAATTCAACCCTATCAAAAAGATTCCCTATGACTGTAGGAGTAACTCTCTTTAACGGTTCCATAGTTTGTTCATTTATCATCTTGTGTATTGTCCTGCGTTCGATTTCAATCTTTCTTGGTTCTTTTTCTTCTTTTTCTAGGTATTCTGCATCCAACAATTTGGGTCTTGATAATGGTGTTTTTTCTTCTTCTTTGTATAAGTTATCCTCTAAAAAGGATTTGTATTGTCTATCGGTCTCCGGGAACGTAAGTTTTTTCATAGTGATTGCTATTAACCATTAAATATTTAAGTCTTTACTATGTCTTTCTTCTGTCTTCATCAATTTAAGGACTTTTTACAATTTCCAGGAATCTTTTGAATCTTTCGTCGTCTGCAGTCCTCATTAACTCATACATCACCGTTTCAGTGGTAGTGATTATAATACCTGAAGATCTCATTTTATTCAGAGCAGAGCTCAAGTCAATTTCATTCCTAGAAGAAACAGCATCTTCGACGACATGAACAACATAATCATTATGTGATAAATCCAATGCGGTCTGTTGGACACAGATATGGCCCTCAATACCAGTAAGAATACAAGTCTTTTTCTTTAATTCTTTCAGTCTTTCCCTGAAGTCCTCGTTATCGAAACAACTAAAAGACATTTTGTTTATCGGGTTGTATGATTTACCTAAAACCTGTCTCAATGGTTCTATCGTCCGACCCAACTTTTCTTGTTCTGTAGTAATTACCGGTATATCGAGTAATTGTGAAGTTTTTATTATTTTGCTTACGTTTAGAATAAAATTTGGGTTTTTGACATATGGGTATAGTTTCTCTTGTATGTCAATAATTATTAAGACACTATCTCCTCTATCAGACAAACTAGGATGTTTTCTGTAGTTAATCATCAATCATTAAATAAATTTTTTAATATCTGTTCTTTTTGTTTTTTACAGGTAAGGAAAAGGTTAAAAGTTTGATTGTCCCGATTTAATAGGTTGTATGTCGACTGAAGCTTATTTTAACCAAATAAGAAATGAACTTTATAGTTGGTTTGGAAGAATTTTTGAAAACCCTGAAAAAATGATTGGGGGTATTGAATGGAATGAAAATCTTTATCCGCATGAAATTTTTATTGACCCAAACCCGATTTCTGGACCCGTAATTAGAAAGATTGTAATAGGAGGACATTCTTCTGAGAAATTAGGAGAATTAGAATTGAAGATTCTAAGTGTATATGCAACAAATCTTTCATATCTTGGCATCAGTAGTATACGTTTAAACAAATTAACTAAAGAGCAAAGGGGTTTTCTTGAGGGAGAATTAGAAGAACAGTATGTGACTTCAGAGGAACAAGGTACACCATACAGAGATCTTTTGAATAAAATTAAGCATCCTCATACATATCGTCTCATAGAATTGGTTCAAGGTAAATTAAAAAAGCTTGGAATAAGATAGATTTAAGTCTGAATTCAAGAATTAAAAACTTTATAAAATTTACTTTTTCTGAATTAAAACTTGGGTTTTGTTCATATACTAACTCAAATAAGGTGAATGTATGAGCATTTACAGAGAAGAAAGCAAGATTAAATCCAACCTTAGAAGAATTATGGATTCTGACTTGTCCGAGAATAATAAGATTTGGATAAAGAAATTCTACGATGAAATATGCGTAAGAGACTTTAGTAGGCTAACAGTAGCGGGTTATACAGACAGGATCTCGACATGGGTAAAATACATCGCTAAGGATCTAGACAAGCTAACTAAGGATGATACAAAGGAAATGGTAAGGAGATTAGAGGAGAATGGTTATGCCAAGAGTACAAAGTCCATGCTAAAAGGAACATTAAAGAAAATACTCCAGTTCGTTCATGAATATGAATGGGATAGTAGAGAATACCCTGAATGTGTTAGTTGGCTGAAGACCAAGACTGAATTCAGCGAACCGAGAGAAGTCTTGACAAAGGAAGAAGTATTGAAAATGATAGAAGGAGCTTACAACATAAGAGACAAAGCATTTATTTCGATATTGTACGAAAGCGGGTGCAGAGTGAGTGAGATACTAACTTTGAAGATAAAGCACGTAGAGTTTGACAATTACGGTGCAATAATAAGAGTAGAAGGCAAGACTGGAGTAAGGAGAGTCAGGCTAGTGTCATCTGTAGTTTACCTATCTCAATGGTTAAACGCCCATCCATCTAGAGATAACGCAGATGCACCTTTATGGGTCAGCATGGGTAACAGAAACCATGAGAATAAGTTAAGCTATCTATCCTTCTACCTTATCTTAAGAAGGATAGCAAAGAAAGTCGGAGTAGAGAAAAAAATAAATCCACACTCATTTAGACATGCTCGAGCAACACATCTAGCATCTAAATTGACAGAGGCACAGATGAAAGAGTATTTTGGTTGGGTTCAAGGATCACGAATGGCATCTGTTTATGTTCATATGTCTGGTAGGGATGTGGATAATACCATATTGCAGATGCATGGAATAATACCGCAAGAAGAGAAGAAAGAAGAAATTAGCATAAGAACCTGTCCGTTATGTAACGAAAGGAATGCAACAACCAATGATTATTGCAGAAGGTGTGGATCGTCATTGATGCAAGAAAATGAATTTTTGAAGTTCCTATCTCAACCAGATGTATTGGATGTTTTGTCCAAGAAGTTAGCAGAACAAATGAAAACAAAACATTGAAATTTTTCTTTTTTATATATAAAATGTGATGGAAGTTTTGAAATTAGATTTTTTGTTTTTTCGATTTTATTTTTGACATCTTCTCTCTTATCAATTTTCCCAAGTATAGTGGGTTTATCCTTTCACGTAAGAGTGCAGATTGATCCTGTTCTTTCAGTTTTCTTTCAGCTGTTATCTTGTAGATTTGTCCTTGCTTCCCTGAGAGGATGGTCCTGAATGTTTTTTCATCGATTTTTCTTAGGAAATAGCTTTTTTCTGTCTCAACTCTAGTTTTTACCAAAGATGCTTCCTCAAATTTCAGTTTTCTTATCTCCATCCCAAGCCTTAAGTAAGGAACGAAGACTAGAACTGTAAGATAAGTTGAGAATATTCCTATGACGATGCCGCTGGTGATGTTCCATTTGTTCTCGTATATGATCTTGATAAAAGCGAGTTTGTTCAACCGATCGTTTATCTCGGCTAAGGATGACTTAACAGAGTTTTCATTAGTCTTCAACGTGTTGATGTCGTCTTTGTTTATGTATGATTGTGAGCCTGAGAGTGTCTCTTTTATTCTATTCAGTAATCCTTCCAAGTCTGCGATGTTTAGGCCTACTCTTGCGTATTCTCTAATCTTATTATCTATTCCAGAGACTTGACCTGATATCTGATTTAAACTTGAGATAGATGGGTTCTCTTTAACGATAATTTTTATCCTTTTAGATTTTTCTAGAGTTTCTGATTTCATTTTTATGTCGAAGAAGTATTCTTTTTCTGGCTCTGTGGAAGTGTTGACATGGATTGAGATCGTGAATGGAATTTCTGATCCCCCAACATTTAAGTTGAAATCTTTTGGGATGATGGAAACTACACAGCATGTGCTGTTCAAGAAAATAGATGATGATACAGTTAGATTAGTGTTCCCTGTATTGGATACTGCTCCCATGATAGTTGCATCCTCTCCTCTGTATATTTGAATTTCTGAAGTTTGGACTGTGAAGTTGAAGTCTCTAGTTTTTTGTGTTGCGTTTACAGTAACATTTTGTATGATTGTTACGTTTCCTCCACCACCGCCCCCTCCACCACCACCGCCTTGGATTATAGTTTCACCACTAGGAGCAGATTCTGTCGTCAAAGTCTCGATTTTTTGTCCTGTGTTGTTGTACTGGTCTGTTGCGTTCACTGTTATGTTGAAAGAAGTACTGTATGAATTTGGGGCGTAACAATCTGTGAAAGTGGTTTGACCGTTAACATTCGCCAAAGAAAAGTTTGTATCCACATAACTTATATTCAAGCATCTAATCGTCAAGTTAACAAGGAATTGATGGTAATTGTTGCTAACATCGTATATGGATATACTAACAGGATTTATCGGAGTTCCTTTTCCTGGAGTTAAAGACGGGACTGAAATATTTACGGTTAAGTTGTTAGTGACGTAGAAAGTCAGGTTTTGAGTAAGATTGAC
>Ga0315274_10005159_pt1 | contig 19140 bp, 24 predicted proteins | sample YL17G02_20_MG_FD_203700 | JGI IMG/M metagenome (GOLD analysis project Ga0315274, IMG submission 203700) | Sediment microbial communities from Yellowstone Lake, YNP, Wyoming, USA - YL17G02_20 | ecosystem: Environmental > Aquatic > Freshwater > Lake > Sediment | place: USA: Wyoming | collected... | reverse complement strand
CCTGCCGTCCCGCCTCAGTTTTGGGATCGCCGTAGCTTCGTGAGTCCCCATCATCAGGATCGTGGGAAACGAGCTAGCCTGTACAGCGCCCTGCTGTCCCACAGATTGCTTTGTTGACAACCAGCACGTAGGGTCTATAATGCGGACAAGAGGTGCAGCCAGTGGTGAAGCCCGACGCGCCGCCTTGCAGGTGAAAAGGGGGAGAGAAGATGCGTATCGCAAAATGGTTCATAGTTGGAATGGTCGTCATGGCAGGGTTGCTCGCTAGTGGCTGCTTCGGCCCTGGGACATTCAGGGTTGGTGTGGACATCCAGCCAGGAACCTACCGCGCCGCTATGCCCACCTCAGGCGGCTGCTACTGGGCGCGGCTTAGCGGGTTCGATGGCACGCTTGAGGAAATAATCGCTAACAACTCCTCAGACAATCTCCTACCAGACGTTGTGACCATTAGCCCGACTGATGTCGGTTTCTCAAGCGAGCGCTGTGGTATTTGGACACTAAACCTGTCCCCGATTACGAGTGAGCCTACAGCGCCTTTTGGAGGCGGAAAGTTTATCGTCGGCACGGACATCGCACCAGGAATGTGGCGCAATAACGACTTCAGCGGCAACTGCTACTGGGAACGTCTCAGTGCATTCAGTGGCACGTTTGAGGACATTATCGCCTTCGAATACAGCAGTTCACCTCAGATAGTGACCATAGCACAGGAGGATGTCGGCTTCACATCACATGGCTGCGGTATGTGGATCAAGGAAGAGAGCGGGCTGGGGGCAGCGCCGATGCCTTCTAACCAGGCACAGATTGGCGACCTGCTGCTCACGGTCAATGGGGCCAGGCGCTATCATGATAAGCTTTTTCCTGCTGAACCTGGCACTTACTATGTCGCCGTTGACATCACTGCCGTGAACACCGGAAATACGACCCGCTCACTGAACAAGTTTAGCTTCCATCTCAAGGACAGCGACAAGTACGTCACTGGGCCGGCCCTCACCGGTGGCCCTGAACCACTGATAGGCGCTCACGACATGGTGCCTGGACAAGAGGTACGTGGCTTCCTTGTCTTTAAGCTCGGCGATGGCCGCGACCCAGTAGAGCTACAGTACCAAGGCAATCACACCGGCGTAGTACCCGTTACACTGGAGTAGGTGAAATCGAGGCGGCATCTGGCGCAGGTTGTGGCGGTAGCTGCGACCCTAGACGCGAGTGCTACTCGTTAGTCCCACAAGGAGGTGCGACTGTGCGACACCGTCTCCTATTCCTTCCCCTTGTTCTCGCCCTCTTGCTCCTAACCGTCTTCGGCACCGGCCTACAATGCGTGTTGGGCACGGTGAGCCACGTAGTAGACGGCGATACCATCGATGTCGTGGCGAACTTTCCCTTTGGCTGGGGCGATGATTGCCCTGTAACGGCGGGTCAGACGTATCGAGTGCGGCTGGTTGGCGTGGATACGCCAGAGGTGTATGGCCAGGAGGAGTGCTACGGCCAGGAAGCGTCCGACTACGTAAAGGGGCTACTGCAGGACAAAGCAGTCTGTCTCATGCGCGACACGTCCTGCACTGACCGTTACGACAGGCTCTTGGCCTACGTCTGGGTGGACACCGATCCATCGACGCCTGGCTGCGAACTCTTCCTGAACGGCGACCTTGCGTGGCAGGGCTATGGCAACGCGATGCCCTATCCACCGGATACCCTGCTTGTGCCCTCTATTCAAGCCTCGGAGTGTGAAGCCTACAAGGCTAGACGGGGGATGTGGAGTGCATGCCCTGGCCTGCCAGCGCCGGAGGGGTGTATTGCTGGACCAACTCCGGTTGCACCGACTCCTTCACCTGGCGGTGACCCCTGCGGGCCATGCGCTGCTTCCGACTGCAACTGCTCGGATTTCAGCACCTGGCAGCAGGCGAAGGCGTGTCTCGATGCCCACCCAGGAGACCCGTTCGGCCTCGACGGCAACAATGACGGGATACCCTGCGAGTCGTTGCCAGGAGCGCCGTAGATGGAAGACACGGACGAAAACCGGAGAGCGCATCTGACGCAGATTCAACTGGTCATCATTCGAATGGCGGCAAACTCATTTCTCCTGAAGGGCTGGTCAGTAACACTGGTAGCTGCGTTGTTCGCCCTTGCATCCGTTGACTCTCGGCAAGAGTTTGCCCTCCTGGCATTGCTTCCAGCCATCGTGTTCTGGGGACTTGATGCCTACTACCTTCGGCAAGAGAACTTGTTCTGCGAACTCTATGACGGCATCAGGGAAGCGCCTCTTGGAACGCTGAAGGACACGTTTTCGATGGACACGAAACCATACGAGAGTAAGGTTCAATCTTTGCTAAAGACCCTGGGCGCATCTACAGTGGCAGTTTTCCATGGGGCTATAGTGGTTGCCGTCGTCATTGGGATCATCGTGCTAGCGATTCATGGAGGAACAAACAACGTCAACCCGTAGGCGCCGCCTATGTCCTGAAAGCTCTTAACCTAAGAAGGAGGAGTATTCGTGGCACGCAAGACATTCTTCAGCTTTCACTTCAAGCCTGACAATTCGAGAGCTTCCCAAGTCCGCAACATGGGCGTTCTCGAAGGCAACCAACCCGTCTCCGACAACGATTGGGAGACAATCACGAAAAAAGGCCCCAAGGCGATCCAGGATTGGATTGACGGGCAACTTAGCGGAAGGTCGTGCACCATCGTACTCATCGGAACAGGAACGGCTGGACGAAAGTGGATCAACTACGAGATCACCAAGTCATGGAATGACAAGAAGGGGCTGGTTGGCATCTACATCCATAACCTCAAAGACCTCGATAGTAATCAGTGCTCCAAGGGCGGCAATCCCTTCACAAACATCAGTGTAGGCGATAAGAAGATGTCCGGCATCGTCAAGGCCTACGACCCACCACACTCGAAAAGTACCGATGTCTACGCCTACATCAAGTCGAATATTGGGGAATGGGCGGAGGAGGCTATCTCCATCAGGCAGGAATACTCATAAGGAAGGACAACATAGGGTGGCGCAAAAGACAGTCAAGATCGTACGCGATGCTGGCACGGGAAGATTCGTCCCTCGCAAGGAGGCAGAGCGCAGGCCAAAGGAAACCGTAGTGGAGACAATCAAGAAGGGTAAGAAATAGGGTGTAGAGTCAGGACATCAGAAAAGGAGGCTCAAATGGCAGACCGACAGGTACGGAAAACTCGCAAGGACAAGGACGGTGACATCTTGGCGCTGTGCGATGATGGGGCTTCTTGGTCGCCTCGCATGAAGAAAGATGCAATCGCCGACATCGAGAGCAAGACGCATACATATTACGTTCTGTGGAATTCGAGGCGAACAGAGATTCGCGTCGTCAGTGATCCGGTCAAGGGGAAGTATCTTAGAACTGACTCAGACAATACCCCACGAAATAACCTTGAAGACCTGCCCAACTGCTAGCGTCATGGCTTCCCTGAAGGGATTTTCCGCATGAGCAGCCAAACCCTCATGACCTTGACAGCGATGGTAGCGGATGTACCATCCCGCTCACCACAATCACCAATTCCTCTTGCGTTGCGCGTACGCGCGCGGTAGAATCCTGATCAATCTCGACGAGGAGGTAGCAATGTCTGAACTAACACCTGCAGAAAAAGAAGAGATCATACGACGCCGAGGGCTTCGATCTGATGGGGACAAGCAGAAGCACCAAATGGGTAACTTGGAGATTCATCACAAAGACCGCAACCCACAGAACAATGACCCTGCGAATTTGCGAGTGTTAACCAAAAAGGAGCACCAAGAACTACACAAAGGGGCTGGACGCTAATCTGGTAACAGATATGACTGTCCCCGTGGCTATCAGGGGAACCTCGTATAAACAGACATCATCCTTGTTGCTGAGGTTCTCTCGCCAAGGAGAGGTAGTCGCTGAGTTCAATGCGGATCACGTAATTAGCGTGGAGCTACAGGGGGAGAAGCAGCCTCTAGAACCAAGGCGGTACGCATAGGAAAGCAGCGGGGCTAGGTGCTAGCTCTCGGACTCCCAGCCATAGACTGACCCGTCTGTACAGAGTCCGATGTAGACTGCCCTATCCCCCTTGCTGACGTAGTAGAGGATGTAGAACAGGCCACCCCATCCGACGCCGAGGAACGTCCACAGGAGGAACCATAGCCCGTTGAATCTCTTAGGTCGCCATAGCTGTGCCCAATCGTCCCCCCTGCAGGCAATGCGATACCCCTCCTCCACGTAGCTGATCAGCTTCTCTCCAAGCGTGACCCCGTTCTGCTCTTCCATGATTCCCTCCCCGTAAGGGATAGATGATCTTGAAAGACTGTATCCTGTCTACCGCAGTATACCACCACTGCCTGTCGCTGGTGGCACCACGATAACGGGTAGTGCTACCGACGACGTTGTAGGAACCGGCGAAGGCGTCCTTGTGGGCGTCAGTGTCGGCGCTACTGCTACCGGAGTCGCTGTATCCTTCTTGCCCTTAGGAGTCGCGGTTCGTGCGGCTTGCGAGGTAGGTGCCGCTGTGGGCGTAGGCGTGGGTGTGTCAGTGGGTGTTGCCGTAGGCGTGTAGGTACTCATCGGCATAGGAGTCTCCGTAGCAGTCGGCGTCAGCGTCGGTGTCCTGGTGGGCGTTGGCGTGAATGTCGCGGTAGGTGTTGGTGTGAGTGCTACATACCTTCCAGGCAGAGGGTCGCGGGCCTGCCCGCCGACCGCCTCGAACGGGCTGGCCGAGCGAACGTCGGAGGTCTATAATACGGGCTACAGTACTCCGGCCTTAGAGAGTTGGCCCCATGTCCGAGCCCACCGCGCCTGACGCCGAAGCCCTCGCCGCTGACATTCGTGCCGTTGGCGAACACGCCCACACAGAAGAAGACATCCGTGTGGGGGTTGAACTGCTGCTGAGGCCCATACTCGGTCAACTGGGGATCAGCTACACGCCAGCGTACGAACGCCACTACCGCGCCTTGCTAAAGGGGGAAGGCGGACAGTCCGATGCGGTATACGGCCACGCCATAATTGAGTACGAACCCCCACGTTCATTCCGGACCGCGAGGGGCGTGAAGCACGCGCAAGGCCAGCTTGAACGCTACCTGAAAGCGGAAGCCAGCCTCTCGACGGCCAACACGGATGATGTGCTGCGTCGCAGCGTCGGCATCGCACTTGACGGGTTGCACATCTTCTTTGTCCGGTATAGAGGGAGGGGAGCCGACGAAGAAGAAGACCAGCCTCTCCTGCTTGAGACCCAGCTTTCCTTCCTCCCTATCCCCCAAGCCAAAGGCCCCTTCCACCGGGAAGGCCCGTACGAGGTCGCCACAGACTCCATAGCCCAGTTCCTTGTCTACCTGCGAGCCCTGCGCCGCCGCGAACTCACCCCAGAGCGCCTAGCCGACTCTTTCGGCCCCAAGGGAGACGTAGCCCACCAGGTTGTGAGTGCGCTGCTGGAGGCGTTCAAGAAGTCTGACGACAAGCGCGTCAAGACCCTGTACAGTGAGTGGGATCGCATATTCGGAATCGTCTACGGACAGGAAGTGAGTAAGGCGGTTCGGGACGCCCGCGAGCTAGCCCGGCTGTACGGCGCCCCCTTGCAATCTGACCTCAAAGCACTCCTGTTCGCCGTCCACACGTACTTTGCCCTGATCATGAAGCTCCTGGCCGCCGAGTTGGTCTCTCTCCAGGGCGGCTACCTGCTCGCCCGCCCCATTGCCGACCTTCCCAGCCTGCCACCCGATGAGCTGCGCCGCTGGCTCCGCGACCTCGAAGACGGCGGCCTCTTTGCCCGCCAGGGCGTTCACAACTTCCTCGAGGGGGACTTCTTCGGCTGGTATCTGTCCGCCTGGACCGGCGAATTGGAGGCCGCCATCCGCGAAATGGCGCGCACCCTCTCCGAGTACGAGCCTGCTACCGGCAGCCTTCTCCCGGAAGCCACCCGCGACCTCCTGAAAAAGCTGTACCAATACCTCATACCCCGCGAGATCCGCCACGACCTCGGGGAATACTACACGCCCGACTGGCTGGCAGAGCTCGTCCTGGATGAGGTCGACTACAAGGGGCAACCCAAGCTCCGAGTACTAGACCCCGCGTGCGGGTCGGGAACGTTCCTCGTGCTGGCGATCCGCCGCGCTCGCGAAGCTGCGGAGAAGAGGCTTGACGAGCCCAACGTGACCGCTGAACAGATTCTCACCAACATTATGGGCTTTGACCTTAACCCCCTCGCCGTGATCGCCGCTAGAACCAACTACCTTCTCGCATTGGGGACGCTGGTACGCCACAAGAGGCCGCTGGAGATACCTGTCTACCTGTGCGACTCCATCTTGACGCCTTCAACCTATGAGGCACAGCGGGAGAGAAGCTTCGACGCCTTGGGCGAGCCGTACGTGGTGCCCTCCGTGGTAGGCGACTTCCGCATACCGCGCGACTTCGCTACCAAGGAGCGTTTGGAGGGCCTTATGCGTGTGTTGGAGGAGTGCACCACCGTGCAGGGCCACGACGCTCATTCCTTCCTAGAGCGCGTAGCGCGCGAGGTGGGACCCGCCGACGAAGACTCTTCCCGCATTCTCGAGGCGCTGTTCGCGCAAGTCGTCGCCTTGGAGGAAGAAGGGCGGAACGGTATTTGGGCGCGTCTTCTAAAGAACCGCTTCGCCCCCGTATTCGTCGGGAAGGTAGACCTTGTGGTCGGCAACCCGCCCTGGGTCAACTGGGAGAGCCTATCCGACGAGTACCGCCAAGCGACGCGGGCGCTCTGGCAGCGGTACGGACTCTTCTCTCTCAAAGGGCAGGCAGCCAGGCTGGGCGGCGGCAAGAAAGACCTATCAATGCTGATGCTCTACGCCTCCGCGGACAACTACCTCAAGGACGGCGGTAGCTTGGGGTTCGTTATCACGCAGACTGTCTTCAAGACAAAGGGGGCCGGGGATGGGTTCCGGCGGTTCCGGCTTGGAGACGGAGCGCCCCTGGGAGTCCGGCGCGCGCTGGACTTGGTAACCCTCCAGCCCTTCGAGGGGGCCAGTAACCAAACAGCAGTCGTTGTCCTGGACAAGGGGCGCGAAACGACTTACCCCGTTCCCTACGTCACTTGGCGCAAGACCGCGACAGGTAGAATCCCCATCGACGCATCGCTAAAGGAGGTCCAGGGCCGCACGCGGACGATCCAGTTCATCGCAAGACCTGTCGAGGCCAAGAAGGCCACCAGCCCCTGGATCACGACAAGTCGCGCGGCGCTCAAGGCGCTTGACAGGGTGCTGGGCAGGTCCGACTACACGGCCCACGCCGGGGCGTGCACCTGGGCCAACGGCGTCTACTGGCTCAAAATCCTCGACAAGCGGCCAGACGACCTACTTCTGGTCGAAAACCTTCGCGAGGAGGGTAAACTGGACATACCCGGGGTGCAAGCCCCGATAGAGCCTGACCTGGTGTACCCTCTGTTAAGAGGGAGAGACGTTGAGCGTTGGCGCGCACAGCCCTCTGCCTACATCCTCATGACTCAAGACCCCCAGAAGCGGACAGGCTACGACGAATCATGGTTGAGAGTCCACCTGCCGCACACGTATGCCTACCTTGCCGGTTTCGAGCGCCTCCTGCGCCAGCGTAGCGGCTACCGCAAGTATTTTGACCCAGCCAGAGACCCCTTCTACTCCATGTACGATGTCGCTGAATACACATTCGCCCCCTACAAGGTGATGTGGCGACAAATGATTGAGACGCTGGACGCTGTAGTAGTCGGACCAGCACAGGACTCGTATCTAGGGCCGAAAGTCCCGGTAACCCAACACGTCGTCACGATCGCCTCTTTCTCAGATCTGCCAGAGGCCCACTATTTCTGCGCACTCATAAACAGTAGCATCTCAGCTTTAATCTCAGGCTCGTACTCAACGGGCAAGAGCTTCGGCACTCCGACCGTTCTGGAGCACGTCGCCATCCCATGCTTCGACGACTCCAACTCGCTCCACCAGTCCCTTGCAGCCCTGTCCCGTCGAGCGCACGAACTCGCCCCTACGGGTCCGAGCGGGATAAACCGCCTAAAGGCGGTCGAGAGCGAAATCGACGAGCTGGCAGCCCGTCTCTGGGGTATCACCGACGCTGAACTAGCGGAAATCCGGCGCTCTCTGGAGGACTACTAGGTCTGCGCTTTCCCCCGACTACGCGCGGTCTTTCAGGAGGGGCACGACCCTATCGAGGATGCGCTGCGCCACCTCGTACTTGCTCAGCAGAGGCAGCGATTGTGGCGTGCCTCGATCAGCGGTCAGCGAGGGGACGCGAAGAGGGCGCAAGGGCGGAACTTTATCGCCGATTCGCGCGGCGGCAGCAGGCTCCGGTTCCTCGACCGGCTCCGGCGGGGACTCGCCTCAGGGTATGAAGAACTCCAACGCCTTTCCGTAGACCCTCGCAAACTGTGAGAGTTCAATCACGTCCACTCGCCGCTCCCCCGACTCGCACTTAGAGACGAACGACTGAGGCCTCCCCAGCCGTCGGGCAACTTCCTCCTGCGTCAGCCCGGCATCCACTCGTGCCTGGCGAAGCCTCCGAAGGAAAGCGTCGTACTGCTCTCGATAGTCGCCCATGTGGGGCGATTATGGAGCGTCACTTGCAATTATCCCAAAGTGGGATATACTGGCGCTGTCATTGGATACCATTCGCAGAAGAGGGGGACATAGACGGCGTTGGCCAGGCTGAGGAATCCACTTCTTCTTGTGCCGGTCGCTGGCGCTATCCTGGCGGCCATAGTGGTCGTGATAGTCATCTTCGCTGGCGGAGGTATTGGCGGAAGCGAATCTACACCTACCCCCACAGCTACTCCGACGGCGACAGCTACCGCCACGCCCACGCCAACCGCGACTCCTACGACAACACCTACGCCTACGGTCACATCGACGCCTACCGCACTGCCGAAGGCTGCTGTCCCGCTGGGAGAGCTTGGCAACCGAGCGAAGGCCTTCGTAACTGCCAGGGGCTACTACCCTAGTGATCCCGTAGTCACGGACGACGGGCAGGGGCACCATCTCTTAGCCGTTCCTAGCTATTGCTCTCCGGTTGTGACCGTGAACCACGTGAATTGCCAGGTTACTCACTTCTTTCTAGAAGGCACTTACCTGGGAACCGACACCCTTCGCACCTACTATGGCTATGAGAGTGTTCGGCCTCTTGGCTCAGGCCAATTCGCCATCGACTACACAACCTATGCTCCGGATGACGGGGAATGCTGCCCTTCGGTGAAGGCTACCGTCTTGTACACCTGGACGGGGAATGGTCTCGTCTCCTCTGGGGAGCCGCCACTTCCCAGGGGCCAGCCCTTCAACGGAGAGATGGCCAATCAACCACAGCCGTTGTACATCGCGATCCTTGACGGCCAGTACAAACACTTCTACTTCATAGGCGAGAGAATTCTCCTCCCTGCCGGAACTCCCGTGGCGATCAGCCTTGTTGACATGAGCAGCTCGCCCACGGAGGCTCATGCCCTGGCTATACCAGAAATCGGCTTCCGCAGCCCTGACACTGTGGATAGGTCCCCTATCACATTTCAGGTCACATTCGATAGGCCAGGCACCTACACGTTCCACTGTCCCTACCATCCCGATCAGGAACACGGAATCATTGAAGTCGTCCCCGCCTTGACGCCCTAGAACCTCTCTCTGCCAGGAGGGAACGCTGGCTCTATTCCTCCTTGACAAGCGGCTCGTGGGGACTATAATGCGGACAAGAGGTGCAGCCATGAAATTCAGCCCCGCTCTAATGGCAATCGTCCTTCTTGGCCTTGTCCTCCTGGGGGGAGCCTGCGGGGAGAAAGGGCAAGTCAAAACGACAGCCACAGTGACTATGGAGGCGAGAGCGACTAACACCCCGACGCCCACCTCAACGCCGACCCTTACCGCTACGCCAACGGCGACACCTCTGCCTGAAGAAAGCCCTCAAGCGGAAGCGTTCTACCGCCAGTTCATGGCAGACCGACAGCGAGCGCAAGGCGGCAGAAGGTGGGATGTAGACCTTACCGGCGATGGCCGAGCAGAGACGATCTTTGACACAATAGGCGAGGATTGCGGAAGCTGCCACGGCCACATGATATTCGTGTTCACCGGCACAGACCTGCTTCTGGAGCAAGAGGGCGATGACGTAGGGGCTATCCGCTTTCACCCTGAGGTTCATTCCTTTGATGTCACTCAGCCAGTTCGTCTACCTGGAGAGCCAATGTGTTGCCCCTCCCAGTATGAGACCCGTACCTACTCCTGGGATGGCTTGCGGTTCGTTAGCGATGGCCCAGGCCCGAGGTGCCTCCAGGCTGACTTAGGACCTGATGGAGCCTGTCCTCTACCATGAAGGGGCCAGATCGCCGACTGAGCGTCCTGTCGCAGGGCGCTCGCGAAACGCGATTGCCAGACGGGAGGAGTGAACCCAAATGAACAAGCTGATCATTGGGGGCAGACGACTAGGGTCACGGGAAGAAGCCCGTGCAGGAGGGTCCTAGAATGCAGAGGCCGATCTGCTACCTCTGTAAGGGCGAGATAGACCTAAGTGACCTTACGGTGAGAGAGGTTGTAAAGAGTTATCGCCGTCTTTCCAAAGGCCCTAGCGAACCTACTGGCGGTTGTGGATGCGTCGGGTGCCTGCCTGGGCTTTTCATGGGAGGAGGAAGTGGGTCTGCCGGAGAACTGGAAGAGGAGCGAGAAAAACAGACTTTTCACAAGGAATGCTGGCGTCGCTATGAATCGAAGCCAGGATGCCTCGTCAGATTCCTTTTGGGTATTGCTCAGCTTATCCTCCTTCTCGTCTTGCTATATCTACTATTTTGGCTAGTTGTCATTGTTATTTCTCGATGACCTGCCATCCCCCGAAAACGAGTCCAGGTAGCTGCGCCACCCCGATAGAGCACCTCGCCTACTGACCAGCTTCCCCCGTTGATCCCTTCATCCTGCGCTGCTACCCCCTAATCTGTTAGCCACATGACCTCATAGACGTTGCCATCTACCTATGACGACCTCGGCATGGAGAAGACAGCGGCGCATCGCTGGCAGAAGGTGGCTGCGTCCTCCGAGGCAGCAGGTTGACCTGGCGCTCGCGCGTGTAGGCGCGTGTTTTTTTCAAAAGGCGATCAAGATCAAAACAAAAGATCGATCTTGATTTCGTATCTGAATCAAAAGCTCAGTTTTGACCATTGCTTTGCCTTATGTGTGATCGCTTTGATCGATCACACGCGCGAGGATAAGCGCCGCTCAAGCTGGCCGGAAAATAGCTGGAAAATAGTTGTCCTAAGCTATTGACATTCTCTAACTGTGAGGTATGATCAACCTATATACAGGACAAGCGCACCTTACCAATCGAATAACGGCTGCTGGCGCACCAAAGCGAAACGGAGGTACGCCAGAAATGACAGACAACATTGATCCTCGGTTAGCAAAAGAGCGCGACCGGGTCAAAGCAGCGAAAGAGCGCCTGGACAAAGCCACAGCGCGGGAAAAGGCAATCGTCGCCGAGCTTGAGGTTAGCAAGCGCCTAAGCGAAATCACGCAAGGCGTCCAGGGCGCAGTCAAAGAGGCTTTGAGTAACCTGAAGCTCAACATCCCAAGCGAAGGCTTGACCCTGTTCGTTCATGCCGACAGTGAGGGAAACGGCTTCGGCGTCGATGTGAAGATTGGCCGAGGCAAGAGCGGCAACGGAAACGGCAATCGCAAGTCGATAAGCGACCTCGGCCACTCAGGGTTTATCCTCGCTGACGGCACGAAGGTTGACTCGGCGGCTGCGGTGCTCGACCACTTCAAAGCTCCTCACAAAGGCGATAGTGCCGCGAGGTTACTCCTATCGTGGACGAGAGATAACCCTGACCAGGCCGCGACAGTGAAAGTCATCATCGGAAAAGAGAAGGTTAGCCTCATCGAGGCAGTATCACGAATCTAGCCAGACACGCGCCAGCAGTCAGCTATGGAGAAACGGTCAGCTATTCAGTTGGCCGTTTTCTCTTATACCCCATGCGAGTGATATATCGGTGTTGACAAACGACGCCGACTGTGGGAGAATAGAAGCGTATAGAGTAAATGAGGCAGCGATGACTACAGACACGCGAAGTCCTGATTTCCTTACGATTGCAGAGGTTGCCTCCCTGCTACATGTGCATAGGGCAACCCTCATGAATTGGCGCAAGGCAGGTGTTCTCCGAGCTTACCGCTTAGGGCCTGCCAAGCGCCTAGTACGCTTCCGGCGACAAGACATCGAGGCTCTACTGAGGGAAGAGGAGCGATGAGCGAGCGGAGAACAAGACCAAACGAGCGTGTTACCGCCTATCACGAGGCTGGCCATGCGGTTATGGCATACGCCTCGCACCGCCGTTTTCAATATGTAACCATCACTCCAAACAAGGAGTACGACGGGTGCCTGATGCCAACCGCTCTACCCAACTTCCATCCCGACTACGAAACTGACCGCCGAACAATAGCCTATATCAACAGGGAAATCATGGTGCTCCTTGGCGGGCCAATCGTTGAAGGGTTGCTTACGGGGGAGGCACATATCAGTGAAAGCGAAGATTGTCAACAGGCTGTAGGACTAGCAGAGTATGTGACTGGGAGTCCTGAGGAGGCGGGGACACATGTTGACCGGCTCTGGACGCTCACTCGCGGAATCCTAGCCTCTCAGCCGTGGCGAGCCTGTGTCGAAGCTCTTGCGGCTGCGTTGCTAGAGCAGCACCAGATTAGCTGGTGGAAGGCTCGTCAGATCATCCGTGAAGCACAAGGGCAATCTGATCCCGTAGCAGTATAGGAGTGCGCGAGATGCTAGGAATAGCAGTGGACAAGGCAGCGTGTCAGGTGCAGATCGACAACAAGCTGGACGAGTCAGTAACCCTCGCTCTTGGTGGCGATCTTGTTGTTGTCCGGCCAGGGGGTTCCTACCAGAGGATAATCGCTCCGCAGGAGGCCAACCAGGGGGACTCTGCCAAGATCAGTGAAGCCCTGGCCGCTGTAGCCAGGAGCCGTGTCAGATGAAGGCAGCGATCTATCTCAGGGTATCAACTGAGGAGCAAGCACAAGCTCGCCATGTGTCGATCCGAGCGCAACGTGAGGCTTGTCGAGCCTACTGCGAGCGCGAGGGCCTTATCGTCCTAGAAGAGATAGAGGACAACGAGAGCGGCCTAGACACGGAGCGCAAAGGGTATCAACGCCTGCTGGCCCTTGGCGGCGTGGATGCGGTCGTCGTCTATCACTTCGACCGCTTCTCCCGTGATCCTGCTGCGGCCATCTTCGCCATCAGGAACCTAGAGCGTGCAGGCGTATCTATTCGGTCGGCAACCTCAGACACCGACGATCCCTTTGTCAGGGGTCTCTACTTCCTGTTAGCTGAACAGGAATCGCGCCGTACCTCACAGCGGGTCCAGTCGGCCTTAAGATCGCTGGCAAAGCAGGGGAAGTGGATCGGCGGGCCACCCTTCGGTTATGACCTGGTAAAGGCTCTCGACGGCAGCGGAATGACCCTACAGCCTAACGCCGATGCCTCTTGGATACGGCGGATATTCAGCCTGTGTGCTAATGAGAACCTGAGCATCCGTGGTCTGACTCTCCAACTTACGAGTGAAGGGATGATCGTTGAGGGGCACCGGCCTAGACGAACCCATATCTACAGCATCCTCAGAAACACAGCCTATGTCGGGAAGGTCCAGGCATTCAAACACTCCGGAGGCTATTTCTCTGGTCGTCGCTCTCGACCTGAATCCGAGTGGGTGATCGCGGACGGCCTGCATCCCGCACTTGTTGATCAGGCTACCTTCGACGCCGCACAGGACAAACTCAAATCACGGCGCTTTAACACTGGCAATTCTCGCCGATCCGACGGCTATCTCCTGACCGGCCTGATACGGTGCGGTCGCTGTGGTGGCAGGATGCACGCACACCGTCGAGACTCACATTCCCACTCCTATGTTTACTACCGCTGCTATAACGCAGTAGAGAAGGGCACCTGCGATTCACCTTATGCTAGTGGCATGAAGCTGCACGCCGAGGTCAAACAGGCGCTCCGGTCTTTGCCCATTACGCCTGAGGCTCGTGAGAGGGCGGCGGAGCTTGTCCGGCAGGAGATAGAGCGCAGAGATGCCGCTGTCATCGGGCAGCGAAGGCATCTACAGGTAGCCAAGGCACAGCATGAGCGGGATCGGCTGGTTGCCACTAGAGAATACCTCAGGAAGCGCGACACCAAGACGCCGATCCCTGATGATGTCTACCATACCATCCTGAGGGAAGCTGACGGCGCACTAGCCTCTATTGACGCCGAGCTATCTGCTATGTCTCAAGACTGCGAGCCGCCTGATGTTGCTTCGGGCTTGGCTGTACTAGACGGGATGACCTGGGATGACCTAAGTGAGCAGGAATGGGAGCAGGTAATCAGGCGTCTCGTCAAACGGGTAGAGGTGCATAGGCAAGCGATCCGCGTTGAGCTACACGAGCCTCTTGCTTCTCTAGAGTACGGTCAAACTGTCCATAAGAGAGATGGCTAATAATAGCAGAAAACGGCGCGGAAATCTCTATTCCCCGTCGCTCTTCTCCCCGCCTTATGGCCGCGGCCGGCCGGCCTCCGGGTTGACGCAGTTGGGCGGTTGCTCGCCGCGGAGGACGGCCAGGACGTTCTCCACCGCCATCGCCGCCATCTTCCCCCGCGTGGCGACGCTGGCGCTACCGACGTGAGGCGTAATCGTCACGTTGTCCAGGGTCAACAGAGGGTCGTCCAGTGGGATCGGCTCCTCCTCGGCGACGTCCAGGCCCGCGGCGGCGATGCGCCTCTCCTTCAGCGCCCGGTACAGCGCCCGCTGGTCGACCACCGGCCCCCGCGTCGTGTTCACCAGGACCGCCGTCGGCTTCATCAGCGCCAGCTCCCGCTCGCCGATGAGGTGGCGTGTCTGGGGGCTGAGGAAGACGTGCAGGCTGACGAAGTCCGATTCCTTCAACAACTGCTCCAGCTCGACGAACTCCAGCCCCAGCTCCGACTCCGCCTCCGGCCGTCGCGTCCGGCTGTGGTAGAGCAGGCGCATGTCGAAGCCGCGCGCCCGCCGCGCCACCGCCAGCCCGATCTGCCCCAGCCCGACGATGCCCAGCGTCGCCCCGTGCACGTCGCGGCCCAGGAGGAACGAAGGATGCCACGCCTTCCAGCCGCCCGTCCGCGTCAGACGGTCGCCCTCCGCCACGCGACGGGCCGCCGCCAGCAGCAGCGCCCAGGCCAGGTCGGCCGTCGTCTCGGTGAGGACGCCCGGCGTGTTGGTGACCAGTATGCCCCGCGCCGTCGCCGCCGGGACGTCGACGTTGTCGTAGCCGACGGCCATGTTGGCGACGACGCGCAGACGGCGTCCCGCGTCCAGCACCGCCGCGTCGATGCGGTCGCTGAGCATGGTGAGGAGGGCGTCGGCGTCGGCGGCGCGGCGCACGAGCTCGTCGTGGGGCGGCGGCGACTCCTCCGGCCAGACGTCGACCTCCGCCGCCGCTTGCAGGCGAGGCAGGGCGTCGCCGCCGGGGAGCGCTCGGGTGACGAAGACGCTAGGCTTGGGCACGGTCGCCTCCTTGGGATGCGGGCTTTGATTGACCCGTTGAATTCAATAAGATCTTTTTCTGTCTGGGTCTTGCGAGTCTGGGGTGCGGGCTTCTGGGTGATTGATGTCGCGGGCGGCTCAGGCCGCGCCGGCAGAACGACGGTGTCATGGGGTGATGATAGCAGAGCGGAGGCAGGAGATGTAAGGGAGATGTGGCAGCATCGGGTGGGTCGGGCGTATCTGCCCGGCGGCAGGTCGTCGGCGGAGACTACTCTTGCGGCGTCTGTCGAGGGGCGAGAGCCTCAGTCTCTCTGTGCCACTCCAGGATACCTTGAATTCTCATCAAGCGCTCATCGTCGAGGTCTTCGCCCCGCTGATACTGGAGGTAGTCGAGCGAGAAAGGCCATGTCCAGCAGATGAGGAGCTTGATCGGCCTTGAAGCGAACTCCCCCCTCGCGGGCATCAGGCCGACATAGAAGCCGCCCAGTATTGCCGCCGGAACACCCAATATCCCCAGCGGCAGGCGCAGCAGGGGGGCTCTATCCCAAAGCCAGGACATGGCAAGCAGCGGCCCCAGGAAGAGAACAATCCACAGGAGGCCGAGTGGCCATAGGAGAAGCCCAAATGTCAGAGTGACCAGACATCCTCCCACGGCCGTTGACACATACTGGGCCGGATCAGTTATGGGACGCAACGAGCCGGCCACCGCGTTGACTATGCGGTTTGCGAGCATGCGACCTCCTTTGCGCGTGGGCGGCGTCGGCGTTGTCGCCGTAACATGGGCGTTCTTTTTCCCACCCGCCCGCCCTAGAGAAGTCACAGAAGATCAAGGGGACACCCCTTGAACCCCGGCAAAGGGGTTTCGCCCCTCTGGACTCCCCTTATTTCGGCGCCTAGGGCGGTGTCTTGCCGAAGCTGAGGGTTTCAACGGCAACTATCCCTTAACTGCAGAACAGGTCACGTCTCATGGTTAGCAGGTGACCAAGACGCTTTGGAGTGGGCTGAACGAATATTGAACCGTTATAGGCCTGCCGCATGACGCACGTCAGTCATGGCTTCCACAATCAAGCGGCTGAGGGATTCCAAGGTCGGCAGTACGAGGACATTTGGATTCACAAAGTTCCAGCCGACATAGATTATCTCCGTAACTTCTTGCATTGGCGAGGGGACCGGTCGCTGCGTTCGAGGGTCAACAGGGACACCCCCAATGGATACTCCGGCACCAAAGGTCACTGCGCCTGGGTCCCAGTCGACAACAATGCCTCCACCGGAAGCGCGAATGCGTCGGCTTTCGGTACGGGTCTGTGGTGTAAAGTCTTGGTGTTTGTTCACGCGAGCCAAGGCGTGCAAATACCCAAGGCTCTTCTTGCCTGCCTGATATGGCTGGTGCCGTTCCATCGCATCGTAGACATCTTGCGGGACGGTCGGAAAATCGCGAGCCATTGCGGTCGCGAAGTTCTCTGGTGCATCGTGCAATGGGTAGTAGGGCGATCTGTCGCTTGCCTTTCCGTATGTCCGATCTAAATCGGTTGCAGTCCAATCGAGGGCACGTTGGCAGTCCTCAACAAAGCGTGCGATGTCGTGAAGGAGATCATCCGACATCTCACGATTTGTCAGAGCGCGTGCATATTGCTTCTGAATGGCTTCCAGTTGTTCAGGGAGCTTCCGGAGGACAACATCTACGCGACTAGCCAAGAATCACCTCCACACCAATTCGACACTCGACGCCCAAAGGGGGCCAAGATGCTCCGAGCTCGTTGGAGATTTGCCACAGAAGATGCGCCCGTTCTGAGGTGGTGGTATGATCCTATCCATGACAGCTACGCATCAACCGAAACAGAAAACCCCGAAGGGCGAGCAATTCCGTCCATAGACGCTTCCTGAATCTCGGCGGAGTCCCGGGCCTACTTCCAGAACTCCCACCACCTCTTTTCGGCCTTCGGCGCAGCGGACATCGCCTGCATCGGCCCCGGCGCTGCCGCCGCACCCACGTACTTCGACGGCTCGGCGTCGAACGCCGTCTTGCACGCCTCGGCGCAGAAGTAGTAGGTAGCGCCCTCGTACTCGGAGCTTCCCGCCGCCGTCGCCGCGTCGATCTCCATGCCGCACACGGGGTCCTTCATCATCTCCGCCATCATCGACTCCTTTCGTCGCGCACTAGCGCGCAGATGAGCTGGCAGCCGAACTCTAGCGCATGGAGGCGGCTTCGTCAACATGTGGGCCATCCCACATTGGGCGACGAATTCTTGGGGGGTAGGCGGTGGAAGACTAGGCCAGGAAGCTGACGCCGGAGTAGATGAACCACACCCCCAGCGCCAAGAGGAAGAAGCCGCACAGCATGAGGATCCCCTGATACGTCCGCCGGCTCATCAGCCGCCGCCCCGACGCCAGGACGAAGCCCACGAACGTCAGCCAGAGGAAGTCGGAGAGGATGTGCGCCGTGAAGAATGAGCCCACCCCCGCAACGCCGTGCTCCAGCGACTTGCTTAGATATGCCATCCCGATGCTAGCCCACCAGATGATCCAGTAGGGGTTGGCGACGCTTATCAAGATACCCGCCGGCACGAACAGCTCCAGCATGGAGAGGGGTCTGCTGGTAGCGACGGCGTCGGTGCCGCTCATCGCCGCCAGGAGCCGCCGGCGGTAGCTGGGCTGCGCCTCGCCGCCGGGGGGGTCGGCGGGCGTCGGGTCGGGGTTCTCCGCCGTCGCTCCCCCTGATAGGTTCAGCACCTGTCGCGGCGCCGTGCGCAGCATCTGATACCCCATCCAGAGCAGGAACAGCCCCCCGACGATGGCGATGACGGCCGTTCCCGTGCCCTTGCCCAGGAACTCGCTCAGCCCCAGCGCCAGCCCGATGACCAGCACCAGCTCGATGATCGCGTGGCCCGTCGCCACCATGGGCCCGACCCAGAAGCCGCGACGCAGCGTCTCCCGCACCGACAGCGTGAAGAGCGGCCCCGGCATGAGCGCACCCGAGAGGCTGATCAGCATCGAGCCGCCGAATATCGCCAGTAGCGCCATCATGATTGTCGAAGACTCCCATTCCAGTTTCGCACCCCGCCGCGAGCCGCGTCAACGCTGCCCACTCACACTGGTCCCCGAAGCCGCCGACACACTACAATGGTCTCAGGCGGGGTCAGTCTATCGTTTCTTCCCGCCCGAGGGTGCGCTGTGGCAAAGATATTTCTCTTCGACATTGACGGCACGCTCGTCCTGACCGGCGGCGCCGGCGTCCAGGCCATGCATCGCACCTTCGCCGAGCTGTTCGGCGTCGAGAACGGGCTCGACGGTGTGGAGATGGCGGGACGCAGCGACGCGGCGATCTTCCGCAGCGCCCTCGACAAGAACGGCCTCCCCAGCGACGACTTCCCCGGCTTGGTGCGCCGCTTCCGCGACGTCTATCGCCGTCATCTCGCCGTCACGCTACGCGAGGCGACCGGCGGCCGCGTCCTGCCGGGGGTGCGGGAGCTGCTCACCGCCCTCCAGCCGCGGCCCGACGTTCGCCTGGGCCTGGCGACGGGCAACTTCCGCGAAGGGGCGGAGCTGAAGCTCACCCACTACGGGCTCTGGCGCTTCTTCGTCGGCGGCGCCTTCGGTGAGGACGGCGAGGAGCGGGCGGAGCTGGTCGCCGCCGCCATCAGCCGGATGAGCGACGGCGAGGGTGAGTTGGATAGGAGC
>Ga0315274_10005158_pt1 | contig 19142 bp, 18 predicted proteins | sample YL17G02_20_MG_FD_203700 | JGI IMG/M metagenome (GOLD analysis project Ga0315274, IMG submission 203700) | Sediment microbial communities from Yellowstone Lake, YNP, Wyoming, USA - YL17G02_20 | ecosystem: Environmental > Aquatic > Freshwater > Lake > Sediment | place: USA: Wyoming | collected... | reverse complement strand
GCTTCTTTGAGTTGTCTTCCCCCACGTTGCCGATACGCAAGGATATCTTGTGCTTTGCCCCGTTGTGCGGCATATTCTTCTCCAACGGCAAGGTCATGGTGTCTTTTTGCATCAGCTTCGGCTTCATGAGAATCCTGAATTCGTTCGTGTAACTCATCGTCACTCTCGCGGTGCATCGGATGTCCCGCATGAGGCATCTTCGATTCTTCCAGGTGCGCTTTATCAAGCTTACTGTAATAGTCTGGTCGTTCCCCCAGATGATCTAACGCAATCTCATGAGCAACACTATCGTGGGTGGTGTGTTCCTTTTCCACGGCAACACCAGTCTTCAACTGAGATTTGATTCTATCAACAGATACGCCATGCTTCTTCGCAATGTCTTCAACTGAATGTGTTGGCACATCGAGGAGATGCTCTTCTTGCAAAGCTCTCTTGCGATAGGCATCCCACACTGATTCACTAATCTGCTGTTTGACTTCTCTAAAATTCTTCATGTTATCCCTTTTGGTGATGCTTGCGAGCCGTGTAGACATTACCTTGTGCTGTGTTGGGTCCATCAGGATCATAGATCGCATTGGTCGAACGGCTCTTGGTGACTTTATGTCCTTGTTGCTTCCATTCTTTCGCCTTGGTATCACGAGCGGCTTTGGCTTCTGCGTCACTGTGATGTGTTACTTGACCCCAGGCTTTGAAATCGGTGTATTCGTGGTGGGGGATTTCATAGCCACCCTGATAACGACGATCCGTGGTATAATTCTCCTTGAGAATCGCGGCCACAGATTCCATCGTAGGAGTATGCACGACTTGCTTTCTACCTTCTGGCGTATCGAGTTCTGCAAGAGTCACATGTACCATATGTCGCTTACTCTTCGGTGGTTTTACTTTCGCTCTAATTTTCTCTTCAGCTTCATATGGAGTTTGGGCTTCGACTTCATGGCGTCCACCTTTATGATCGAATCCCACATAACCATGTTCATTTACAAGAGCTTCCTTTAGTTGTGCATCTCTGAAGTTTTTGGTATAATTGTGATGAATATCCTTATACGGAACACGAGATGACATTGCATCATAGCCCTTATCTGATTGCACAATTGCATGGGTGGGTGTTGTATTGATAATCATACCATGTTCAGTATGATCTCCTACGCGGTGTCCTTGTGCTTCTTTAATTGATTCATCCAGCTTTCCCCGTGTCCCCGTGTCCCACTTATCCTTTGCCTTGTCCATGTGCTTCGCATGGCGCTTTCGTCTTTGTGCTTCTTTGGCAGAGGTTCTCATGAAGTCAATGAAATTGCTGCCAATTTGCTTCTTTTCTTCTTTGAGGTGAGACTTGGCATCTAACCAATGATTCGCAAACGCATAGAGGTGATCTCGCCCTTTGTCACCAGCCCCATGCAACTTCTTTTTGAATGTGGGGTTGTGGTTGTAGAGATGCACGGTTCGATCTGCCACATGTTGGGCAAATTTTTCTGTTTCTTCTGGTCCTAATCCCCTTCGTTCAGCCACCGTTCTTCCGACGACATGTGGAAGTATGGAAGTTTTATCTTCGATGTGTGCAAGGGAATGGTTACTGGCTTCATTGAGTTGTTCAGATTCTTCATGCAACACCGTCTCATAATGCGGTACATCAGAATGCGAATCATAGCTCAAGTGCTTCTTGAGTGCACGATGCACTTGTTGTCCCGATCTACTGCCGATATCATGCAAATGAACTTTTCCACCTTCATGGTGGGCGATATTGTTTCCACCCAACCAATTTCCACTTAATGTCTTTCCATCCGAAGTGAACTTTTTGTTGGAGGCCGATTGCTTGTTCAAGAAAGCTTTGAACACTTTATGCGACCCAGGACCAATGTTGACTTCATTGAGTTGTTCAGATTCTTCCAGTTTCTGTGCTGCGAGTTGGATGCCAGCGGTGCGTTTCCAATTTTTCAACTTAAATCTGTCACTCGTTCCATGTTGCAGACTATCTTTATCCTCTGCCGCTTTGCTAATATAGCTCTTGAGAGTTAGTCTACTGAGTTCGTTAAGTTGTCCAACTTCTTCTTTTGCAAATCTTTCTTTACCAAATGCTAACGCCATATTCTTTCTCCCAATGTATCGGCCAGTCTTATCGGCCTTTTCATATTCCTTGTTGGCTTTTTTCTGTGCCTGATTGTGATGGGGTCCACGTACAGCCTGTCTTTGCGCTTCATCACCGCGTTCGATTCTCGCATCATGCACCTTATGGGCTAGTCCCAATGAGATCTCAGCTATTCTCACCGGCTTGCTGGGATTGATCGTATACTTAAATGCGGGCTTCTTTTTGTACCATGATGGTTTTGCTGTTGGTGTTGTTTTTGGCTTGTCATAGTAGCGCAACCGATTGTATACATGAGAAAGCGGTTCACCAAAAGTTGGTTGATTTTCCATGGTTTCATGTATCGCGTGAGGAGAAACAGAGATTCTACGTGCTGCGGCTTCTCCGTGCTGTCTTGCGAGATGTGGCTTCAGTGCAAATGATGTGTTGTAATCCTTGTCGGTGGGACCGATGACGTGCCACTTATTAGATGCTGTGCCATAGGTGATTTTGTGCCCTTTGGAAAGTGCGTCTTTCACAGCACCATCAAATGACATTCCTGTGGCTTCATCTAATACCTGGCGCTCTTCCTTCAAATGTTCCCATCCAGGGTTCTTGTGGGCGATATAGACGTGCCCACTGTTGCTATCTCCCTCAGGATCATGGAGTTGGTTGCGGATCATCGTCTTTCGCACAGTGTGACCCTGGGCCTTCCACTCTTTTGCCTTGGCATCACGAGCAGCTTTAGCTTCTGCATTTGATGGATGTGTGACGTTTCCCCATGCGTGGTATTCGGTTGAACCACCATGTTGATATTCAGATCCACCAGGAGCAATCTCTGATAGCATTTCTGCCAACTGCTTGGCTCTTGAGGTCGCAATAGCATACATAACTTGTTTGGCTTTCGCGCCGTAGCGTTCTTTGAATCCCTGAAGTTTACTTTTCATGCTATGTACGATCTCTTCCTTCTTGGTATCTTCGGCTGGCGTTAGGGTGCGTTCGTGGAGCTTTTTGAGGGTCTTCGCCAATCTAGCTTCCTTCCCCAATGCCCCACCTTTCTTTGCCGCAGCATTTATTTTTTCCGCAGGAATCTTTTCATCCTGTGGGACCCCCAGCTTTCTGTGTAGTGCACCTGGGCGCTTTATAGCTTTCGCAATCCAATTCCTTTCACTCAGCACATTTGATTCTGCAAACTGTGCGGTCTCATGATCGTGGATCTGTTTCTCGGTCCATCCCATTTTCTTGAGATGTCTGCGGGATTCGTCTTTATCGGGACCGCCCATGACCCCAACCATCGCATCAGGCATACGAAGAGTCTTCTTGGCAATGAGTGTTTGATGATGCGCGAATACATCTCCACGAATTGGGCGACCTTCTTTTAACATAACGTATCTCCTTCTTACCCTTTGCGGTTTTGTCGATAAATAAAATCTTTTACGTGAGATTTTGCAAACTCTTTAGCATCCTCTTTATTCTTCTTTGCCTTCGCGGCTGGTGTCCTGGCTAACCGCGCAAAATATTCATGCGCTCGTGCTTCCGCCTCATCAGGACCTGGATCGGGATATTGATATTCCTCTTCTATTCCTAACCGTTTACATTCATCATGTGCTTGCTTGACTTTCTCCTCATGCTGTCTTTGTCCGTGAGAATTCACAAAGACGCTTCCCATGTATCGATCAAGTTGCTGGTTTGCAAATTTATAGTTCTCTTTGGCTTTCTTCTGTTCAGGAGTCAATCTCTTCTGCTTGACTCCTAACACCGACTCTTTCAATTGATCTTCCTTCGAAGCAGAGGGTACGGCAAGTTTCAATGTCACTGCTTTACTTCCGTGTCTCTTTTCTACCTTCTTGTGGGCATCGGCTTCAGATTTAGCCGTAACATATTGGCCAGAATGTGCGCCACCCATATGATAGAAGTATGACTCTTCTTCTAACTTCGATGGCTCCTGACCACCATGAAGATCCTTGATATGCTGATGAACACGAGTCACTTCCTCTGGCGTTAAGTCTTTATTATTATGCTGTACATGATGTAATGATGTCACAATGTTATGACGCATTGGATCGGGGTACCCACCCTTCTTATAGATATTCAAGAATGAATGGGGCACCACAAAGGTCTTTCCATTGATCTGTCCCTGGTAATGCAATCGAGTCTTCACGGCTGGCGTCCATTTCGATTGACCTGGAATATGACTACCCTCTTCCTCAGTCAGTGACATAAAAGCATCGTGTTTCTTCACAATATGCGCGGCCACTCTCGCTGGATGTAAGTCTCCATGATCGATCATATAATGAGCATCATTAGCGTTGTAATGCACCACCTTACCAGTTTTCAGTTTCCCTTCGTGAGGAAACGCAACCTGGGCTCCCAGTTCATGGTTATCGTGTGCCTTCCGCAATGTGTTAAATGCTGCATGTTCTTTAAGAGATTTCATGGAGTCTTCTTCTTTCTGAGTGAACTGAATGTTTTCTTTGGACCTGATGTCGCTTTGCCCCCATTATTCATGTCATTCGTTTCTGCTGGACCGCCTCCGAGAATGGGACCTGCCTCAGTATTGGGCTCCGTTATCGGCTCACCTTCTTGGAGCGTTTCTTTTTGGGTTCTATGAATGCCCAATCGTTCTCGAAAGGCACGGAAGTCAACTTTTTCTTGGTGCTGGATTTCTTGGGTTTCTTCTTGGAGTGCGTCGTAGTCTTGACCAGCTTCTGGCAATCTGGACAATCCTCTTCTGAATGCTTCAGTAGCGTTGGCGTAGTGTTGTACTGGGCGAACCACAGTTTCACATTCTCCCACCAAATAATTATTCTCCAATACAGTTCGTAGTCGTACATGCTCATTGGTCTCCTCCGTAAATAGGGATTCAAATGCTTCGTTGATGGATTCGTTGACTGGTGCCACTTTATTCATAAACTTCTTATAACCACCCTCATTCTTCGCTAGGGTGGGTGCTACCTTTGGATGCTTCGGCTTGCCGGTGGCACCAGGGACAACCGGCTCCTTCGGTGGGGTGAGCCCCTTGCGCTTCTCTACCAATCGTCCATTGACTGTGAAATGGGTCATGTGACCATTCTTCCCCCATCGACCCCAATTCATAAAGGTCAGTCCTAACTTGCGAGCTTCATCAGTGGCGGTTGATTCCGCAGGGAGAGGCATATTCGCCTGCTGTTTCTTATTACCAATTGGCAACTTATTAAGCTTGCCCAGGCCTGCATGAATCCACTTCTGTGCTACTAGGGACTTTGGTGGCGTCTCCACATGCTTCTTCATAATCTTACTGATGGTGTCAAGCTCTTTGGCCTTCTGCGCCTGAACCTCAGGGTTCACGTCCTGGCGCATATCCGCATCATTCGTAAATTCGTGATAGTGCTCCCCACCAAACATCTTAGAAAATTGTACTCGTGCATCCTGGGCCTGTCTCCACTTCTCGGCTCGGTCTGCTTCTTTGATTTGACGACCACCGCGCTGTCCTCGTTCAACATTACGATTGCGGCTTACGTTGTCTGGAGTATCCACAAAGAGCATCTTGGTGTCATAACCATGACTTTCCAACATTTCTTTAATCTTCTTGTATTTGGCAACATTGGCTCCAGTGCCATTAATAATCAGACCATTGCGGCCCTGGAGTGCCAAACGCTGTTTCATTTCAGTGGTATTCTTTGCCGTGTCTCGTATCGCATTGCGCTGGGCATCTTCATTATCTGGCATCTTTTTATCAAGCTTGGCCTTACCCATCAGGTGCTCAAAGGCCGTATCTGAATTGACTTCGACTAATCCCAGGTTATCCAGTGTCTGTTTAAGCACCCAATCTTTACCAGATCCTGGGCCCCCCGCAAGGAATATCGCTTTGAAAATACCCTGATCGTGGACACCTTCAGCTAGATATTCAATGGTTTCTTGAGCGCGAGCAACTAGATTTTCTTTCATAGAATTGAAGGATTCCACCACATTCTTCGTGAATGACTTGGGGTATTCTTGTGTGGCGGCAATCAGATCCAGGACTTTAGCATGAACCATGACCACTGGAATTGTCGCTTGAGGATTGAGATTCATGAGGGCAATCCATCTGTGGTGTCCGTCTATCACATAATGATCGCCAGAAATGATAAGGGGCTTGCGAAGATGCTCTTGATCTTGGCCCATAAGAGCTTTAATTTTAGTGGTGTTGAAGTTCCCCTGGGTGGGGTAAAGTGACATGACAGGCATCTCTGTTCGTGTGGACGTGAGATGTTTATGTGCCTTGAGCCAATGAAGGTAATCAGGAACATCAGTCGATTTGACTTGTGGCAGTGATGCGCGAGCGATATTGAGGCCGTGCTGCGGCAAATGCAGTGTTTTCATGAACGTCCCTCTACAGGAATAAGTGTTGTGGTCTATTTATATTACATGGGTTTCTGGCACCTCACCCAGATCCATTGGGGATGCACATCGAGTGGATTTATGGAAAAATGGTGGTCAAAGTTTACCAATCCCTGATCTTCGATGTCTTTTTGGAGATCATTAACATTTTCTACGCGAGTATCACGGTGACAAGTATCTGTCTCATCATAGTCATGGAAGTAATCTACCGATTTGGAGTGTCCAGGACCAAATCCCATTTGGAATGTAAAATATCCTCCTGGTTTCAAGACTCGTAGCACCTCTCGATATATCTCAAGACGCCATGATCGGCATCCAATGTGCTGCTGACAGATGACTGAAAATACTACATCATAGGTATTAGATGGAACATTAGTAAGACTATGACCATCAGTATGATAGAGCGCGGGGACCGGAACATTTGCTTCTGTGAGATTATCTGGCAGCTTCTTGAGAATATCAGCGGAAATATCTGCCCCATCAATTTGACGAAACCCCGCACGATACTTTATTATATTTCGACCAGGCCCACACCCATACTCCAGTGCGAGACCGCCAACCTTGACTGGAACATCTCTAAAGAGATTTGGCCCTTCAGTCATATCAGTCATATGATTGTCGTACCATCCAACCAAGGGATTTTTATTTTGTAGTGACCACCGAGATGCCTCTTCATTCCAAAAATTAACAACCACTTCTGACATATTATTTTGCCCTCTGACAACGCACCCAGATCCACTGTGGATGTTCGTCTTTGCATGTTCTAGTGAGTTGATGATCCAGCCAAGTAAATCCAGAGGCCACAAGATCAGCCTTGAGAACCTCTACATCCTCAACCCGCACGTCTTTGTTGACAAAATCGGCCTCAGTGCTGAATGTTTCTGCAAAATAATCAACAGATCGCGGATGTCCTGGCCCAAACCCCGTTTGGAAACAGAGATATCCCCCTGGTTTCAAGACACGTAAGAATTCTTTATAGAGATTCAAACGCACGGCGCGACTGGTGATGTGTTGGTGACTAATAACACAAAACACAATGTCATATCCTGGCCACACGTCCGGTGCAGAATCAATCATGTCCAGTGACCGACCATCATTCACCCACAAATTGGGCTCTGGTAATCGTGCATCGGCCAAGTTAATCTTAGCCTTCTCGATACATTCAGGTGCGATATCGACTCCATCAATCCGCTTGAATCGCTTATTCCATCGGATAATGTTGCGAGCGGGACCACATCCATATTCCAACACCACTTCATTACCAGTAATAGGAATATCCCGAAAGAGCACAGTTTCATATTCGGGAAAGTTCTCGTGCTCGTTGTACCATCCCACGATGGGATTCTTATTCTGAAGACTCCAGGTTTTTGCAATGTCTCCCCAGAATGAGCGTTGACGCTTGAGGAATGATCCTTCACCAATCGGCATAGTCGATTCTCCTTTTAGATACTTCTCCGTAAACCATGGGTACCAATCAATTTCCGTAATCCGTGATCCAAATGGAAGATCAGTACGGCTAATGGGACCAGTTCCATTGAGCATGTGCCCCCACTTAGACACATAAAATGCCTGCGAATGTTCCAGGATACGATTCGTCCTGGAGCCTACCACCTTCTCAATCTCTTGGTGTTGGTTCACATAACCTGGATCAATACACTTTGACCCAATATCTGTGGGAATTATTCGCTCAACCCCAATAGAGTTATGAGTGAATCCCCAGTCATGGGACTCTGCGATTGATAACTTATTACGATCATATTGCTGCCAGATACGCTTGAGCCAATCCGCATCGCCGCAATAACACCCTAAGTATCGCTCATCAAACCAGCCGACTTGCTGCAAAACTTTCTTTTTCACATAAAAGAATTGGTCCCCACCTGGTCCCCAGATCAAATCATATTTATCTTTGTTCTGGAGAATCAAATCACGAAATGCTGTGGGGTCGGTAATAAAGGTATCATCCTGAACGCAAATCATCTCATCGGCATCTTTGAATCCCTTGAGAAAAATGTTATTCCAGGATCTGGCGCAGTAAGACGTGGCTTCAGGATCGGAAAGAGTGTTATGAAGGATAAAGAGTTTGCCAGCGTCGAGCAATTTCCTATTATCATCAGTCAATCCTATATCTGGATGATTGGTATAGATTTTTACATCTGTCCAATCTTTGAAGGCATTGATCTGCCGGTTGAGGGCTTGGGGCCTATCAAATGTCAGAATCCATGTATTCATAATTACCTCCAAAACGGCAAGTCATGGGTCGCTGGTCCCAGTGTAAACCCTGCCTGTGTCAAAATGTTCATTACTGCTGCATCATCATTGCCGTATAATTTAATACGTCCTGCTCGGACATCCAAGATTCGTTCAGCCAAGCTCTCCAAACACATCTCCCCACGAAATGGGACATCAATACGGAGATAATCTATATCATCAATACTATATAGGTGCATGAAGGTATCCAGTCTGATTGTCCATGTCATATTGAACGTGATTTTCTTTGAGGTAAAAAAATCAGGCTGGAGTGTACTCTGTCCATCTGGATATTGAAACAGCGGTTCCTGATTATCTCCAATATCAATCGCAAATGGAAGTACGTTCAGTCTTGGATAGAATCGTGATCTAATGAATAATTCCCGAAAGTCAGAGGTGGTGGGTTCAAAGGCGTAGACAATAACATCACAGTCCAAATGTTCCATTGGTTCTTCAAAAAAAGAAAATGTTTCAGCCCCCCTATAGGCTCCCACCTCTACAATAGTCTTCATATCTACCTCGTAACCATCCAGAATCGGCGTTGACCTTGATGAAATCCTCCATCATTCTTAGATTTCCAGCTATAGTCTCCCCAGGGTTTGGCGTCCACGTCTTCATCATCGTAACGAGTGAATGTGGCACCTAATGAAGTTAGATAATTCTCCAAACATTGTGCCGACATAATCGTACCAGTTCGATTGAGTGCCTGATCGTAATTGTCAATTTCGGCCACTTTTCTCTCACAGAGTGGATCATCAGAGTCTACAATTTCTGTTTCCAGGCACATTAAGCTGGTATGTTCTAGTGCACATTTGAGGTCTTGTCTCCAATTTTCAAGATGATACAAGACACCCCAATGTACAACCAAATCAAACCAAACCATATGATTGGGTGAGAACCGCCGATCAAAGACCCCATCAATGGCCCAATCCTTATCCTGATCCATCACATGGGCATTCAATCCCAGACTCTTTAGAAAATCAACATGCAGTGCTCGGCCATCCGTAAAGGTGACGTTGGCACCAGCCACAATTAATGCACGTCCATTCATCCCATGACCAGATCCCACCTCCAACACAGACTTCCCCTCAAACCACCCTGGACCCAGAATACGGGCCAATTTATTGAGGCGAGAGAGATTCCAAGCTGTCTGACCCGCATGATTAAAATAATTTCCGTTATACGTTGTCATGGTGCTCCAAATAGGTTTTGAGGTCTTCGGGAGTTCCAAGCCCCCACATTTTCTCAATGTTCTTCACGCGAATTCTCTTTCCATCCTGAATCGCTTCATTGAACACCGGACACACATAGAATTCATTGTTTGTGCGAATGTTCTTTGCGATCATTTGTTCGGCATACTTCACGTAGTCTGAACCGAGTTTCCAATAATAAATTCCCACACTGGCAATATCAGAGATGGGTTTCTTCTCAGCTACTTCTGCCACAAATCCATGCTCATCCAATCTGGCGTAGGACCACTTGGGATGGACTGACTTGAAGGTCAACAATCCTCCATCAATACCATCAGCCGTGAACGCATACAAGCATTCATTTGAGTTCCACTCGATGAACTGATCGGAATTGGCGATAAGCAACGGATCAAAATTATCAATAAGTTGCTTCGCCAGTAATGTCGTGCAGGCGGCTCCTTCGGTGACACCATCTACTTGTATGATGTCGCATCCTGGTGCAATCATATTCAACATGTACTTGAGTTGGAACTTCTCATAATGCTCTTTCTGTACTATGAATATATAATGAGCGTCAATGTTGAGATTTTCCACCACTACCTGGATCATAGGCTTGCCGTTCACTTCAATGAGTGGTTTGGGAAATGTGTAGCCAGCTTGAGCGAAACGTGATCCATGCCCCGCCATGGGAATCAACACATTCATCTTCTTATTGCGCCAAGGAATAGCGGATTTCTTGGCACCATCAAAATACTCGATGATTGAATCGCATAATGATTGGTTGACATCATTCTGATCGCGCACGGGGATTAAATGTCCACCCGATGCTATCGCTCCTTCACGTCCAATGTGACTGTCCTCAATAATAACCGTGTTCTTTGTATCGGTCTTGAGTGCAATCATACACTTCCAATAACCATCCGGTGATGGTTTGGGATTCTTTACATCTTCATTAGATACAAAGAAGTCAACCTGTTCCATAATACCCAGTCGTGACAATGCCATCACCAAAGTCATACGAATGGAATTACTATAAACTGCATTTTGAATACCGTTCATTTTGAGAATTTCAAAGATGCCTTGGAGTTGAGGATTTGGTTGAATATCCTGATACATTTCAATTGTGTACCGCTGTTTCGATTTCCAAATCAGATCGTAGAATGTTGCAGGTAGTCCCTTTTCTTTCGTGAGAAGCAACAGTTTTTTCGTTGTAGGTAGTCCATCATATTTCGACAAATGCTCATCCCATGAAATGATAAATTTGTGGCTCACATCTGAGAGTGCCTGATTCAATGCTTTGAAGTGCATTTCTCTTGAAGAAATAAGAACACCGTCCAAATCCCATATCACCATCTTATTGCTCATAGGGGAATCCCTTCTTATCATTATCGCGGTGGACTTTGTTGTGCCGTACAATTGCATTGGGGTTGCACACCATTAGTCCTCTGTGACGCACCCGAAGCGACCACTCCACATCTTCTGCTGACCCAGGCTTCATCTCCTCATTGAAGGGATGTTCTCTAAGAAAATCTCTCTTCACCAAGAAGTATCCACCACTGACATATTGGTATTGGGTCTGACTCCAATCATTGTAGTGAAGGGAGTGATATCGTGGAAGTGTGGGGTGATCCAGAATCACCCAATCAGTAAAATGCCGTTTGCCATTAAGGAGGTATTGTGGGTTTGAGGCAATCTCCCAGGTGTAGTGCTCATTAAATGCCACCCAGTTCTTATACCAGTCTTTGTCAAACAGATAATAATCATGAATGAGGCAGAGCGTCTCATGTCGTGCGAACTTCGCCGCAAGGTTCTTCTTCACTGGCGTCCATCCATCTGTCAAAATATGTTGCACAGAAGGATCAACGTGTCCCCAATCATGCTGATATGATCCCATTACGAGAATTTCTACATTCGGAATGGCTAGAGCTTTGATAGAGGCAATCACGGCATTCAGTCGAGGCACATCTTCATAGGTACTCATAATGCCAAATGTCACGTTCATGATATCCTCTTACATTTGAAACCTTTACTCTGGGAGTAGACACCTTTAGCCACTTGACACATATTGGCCTGATTAAGATTATGAGTTCGACAAAATAATCTTAGATTCTTGATAATTTCACACCGTCCATCAGGAAAAATTATAGAATAGGAACCAGATTTTGAATATGCGAGTGACTTCCGGTGCTCGATAGCCTTCACTGATGATTTCAATGAGATACTAAGTTTATTTCGCTTCTCAGGATCTTCCCAAAGTTTTTTAGCTGAGATGCTCCACTTGGCCCGAACTTTTGGATCATCGTGAATCTTTTTCCTAGCAGCAATGGCCTTTATGGAAGTCTTATGGGACATACTATTTTTAGCTCTAGATGCAAGATCACCAGCAAATCTCTTTCTATGTGCGATAGCTTTTGTTGAACTTTTTAGAGACTTGCTGGTCTTATCCCGTTCGTTGATATCTAAATACCGCCTTATCATCGCTTCACTCATTTTCTTCTTATGGTTTTCAGTTTTGGGTCCCTGATTAAAGAATGGTGCTTCATTATTGTGCATATTATAATATGTGGGATCATTTCTAACATCCATTTCTTGAAGCATCTGAGACTCAAGATGATACATGATTTCCCAAGTCCCAGTATCCAGAATTTCTCTTGTGAAATCGTGTGGTCTCCTTTTATACTCTACCTTCATGGCATCACTAGAGCATACATACCCATCATCTTCTCTTCCTTTATGAGATCCGATATAGTGCATATCTCTCAGGTGATCTGTCCATTTATACACAAAGGCTTCTTCCATATGTTCCTATTTGAGTATAGTGAGGATATCATTTACTGTATGTTGGATCAAATGTGTGGATATTACATACTTTTGAGCCTCTAAAATTTGAGTCTTGTCCACACCAACAAACGAGGTTAAGTATTCATCAAGTTCCTGGGGTGAGTTATATGTGTAGCCAAACTCTTTCATAGTCTCTGCTCCCGCAATACATCGTGCTGCCCAGGGAGTCATATTTAGGGAGCTTTCAAGCAAAACCAATCCAAATCCCTCCGAGATGCTGTCCATGACATATAGGTCAGCATCCAGCAAAGCATCAAGCATATTTTGACGTTCGGGAAAGAGAAATGTCCGTATAAATTCCTCATTAGGAGGCATGATCCCAAACCGATTATCATACCCAGTGAGCACCAAAGTTACATCATTTCTTTTGAGATTCTTAAATATCTTTATCAGACCATCGAAATTTTTGTTAAGCCAATATCCTCCAGAAGAGAGAAACATATAAGGTGTTGTGATACCATACTTCTCTCGAAATCCTGTACGTCCCACCGAAGTCTTGCCATTGATACCATGACGCACCCGCACCGCACGATCCTGGGCCTTGTAGGCCTGCACATGTCGCCAATCCGCCAACGTAGAACACCCAATATATGCCACTTTATGAAGCGCCTCTACACACTGCGGGGAATTTGAAGGAAGGATCAACATGTAAAGGACTGGTCCACCCAGTCTGTCGGAGTTCTTGAGGACATAATTCTGTATGCCAACGTCGCCGCCATGAACTATAATAAGATCCCACTGATCTTGAAGTATCATGGGCTCCGAGGACACTACCACTCCGTTGAAATTTCCCCTATGTTCACCCGCAAAGACTGCAACATAATGACCACGAGACTTCATTTCTTCGGCCATGTCGCGCACATAATTCTCTGATCCCCCAGGATAGGGGGCATACCGATGAACGACGAACAAAATGCGTCTAATTTTATTCATGACCATCACTGGTGTTTTCATGGATGGCGATGATTCTGGGGCAAAACTTGTCATGAGTAGATCCGTTCAAAGGCAGCTTTGATCGCTGGAACACGGTCCCATTGGTGCACAATCGCATAGGCTTCCCCAGTGGGACACACGACCGTCTCCATATCCAGGTCAAAACGTGGTAAGGCTTCGGTGATGAATGGTAAATAGGCACCGATCTTGTTCGGGTCCATTGTTGTACCTAACTGCGCTGCCCATGGCTCTGCGTGGGTGCACACGTCTGTGACATGATCGTAAATTGAAGTTGAGAGAAGAAGATTCAGTGCAGCTTGGTCAGGACCACCACCTCCAGGAACGTGCTGTGTCGTTCCATGAGAGAGAAGATAGATGGACTTACAGAGTCCCATGAACACATCAAATTTTCCAGCCAGGACTCCACAGTTGATAATGGTATTTTCTTTGTGCCTCTCATACATGAATGGGCCAAAAGATTGAAGGAGATTATTTGCACCCCATGGCTCGTGCTGGTAGGATATGGCCTCTGAGGACATGACCAAATCTACACAACTCCTATGAGAGCGGTCAAGAAATGCAGAGGGGTTTGACTGGAAGACCACATCTTTCACATCCGTAGCAATCACATATCGAATGGCCGCACGATTGTCTGCGTTATCCAACATGAGGTAGTAGTGGAGGAATCTATCAACGACAATTGCGAAATCTTTTTGTGGATAGGTGACTCGTCCATTGACATCATCTCTATCAAAACACAGCACCGCATAATTTCGCTGTTCTAATTCACGAAGTGTGGCATAATCTACGTTGTACGCAATAACGGCTTTGAGACCGGTGAATCCAGAACGATCTAGACTGTTCACCCAATACTTAATTTGGTCCCAATTGTAATTTGTGATCGCACCAATCACGAGGTCGCGTTGTTCCATAATAACTCCATGGTTAAATGAGTTTTCGTGTATATTTCGCCTTCAACACTTTCTTAATTGTAGAAACCGTTTTCTTATTAGGATCATCCTCACCAAGAGGACCGCCTACAATTCCAACGTCCTGGGAGGAATCGAGTCCTTGTAATTGACTGGGAGTGCTGTCTTCCGTGAAAAAATGATGCACATCCTTCTTAGTATCGTGCATCATATGGACCCCGTTCTCTTTATCATGAAGAAATTTTGTGGTTTTATTGTTTGCCAGGGATTCAAGATGTTTAGGAACCGTAGCGTGTTTCAAAAAATGCTCTTTACTTATCTGGTGTGCACCCTCTACTCCAGTAGCAAAATGCGACACATCATGATAGGGAAGATGAGACACATTACATTCTCCAGAGTTCCGGTCAAAACTATTCGCGCATGTACCAACGTGTCCCGCTTTATGTTCTGATTCTTTTAGGAGTCCAGCAGTCTGTTTTTTCCACTCTTCAATCATTTCCCACGTCTTATCGCAACCTCCAGTTTTCATATCCCCTCCTATATGTAGTGTAGATATCCACTAACAATATATTTAGGTCCATTGAGTACCTTGGCTCCCCAATGTGGATGGGTCCATAGTGGCGGAAACATCAGTAATCGTGATCGCACCGCAGGAATAATAAGGGCTGGAGCGGTCATGTCCTTTCCAAATCCAGTCTCACCACCCTCTTCGACCGTATTTAGGTACCACAAAAACGATAAGAATCTACGGGCTGAGGCATAGCTGCCAACGTCTGTGTGGAGTCCAAATTCATCTTTTCCATTGGGAAGATAGCGTTTCATTCTGAATTGTTCGTAGCCAAATTGTTTAGGCCATTCTATCTCAAACTGGATACGTTGGTGAGTCATATAGACTTTCCAGGCTTCCTGAACAAATCTCACCATCATGTCGTGTTCGTCCTGCCAATTTTGAGAAATGTTCACTTCCATAAAATGACGAACATCTTTGAAGTCGGTGTGAACCTGGACCTGATTCTCGTTCGCTTCGAATTTATTAATCAGCTTCTCAGAAAACATTGTGGGTAAGGCATCATCAAACACGAGAATGTGCGGGGTATATGGTGTGTGATATGTTGGGTTGAGTTTCATTGTGACACCTTTCTACATGTCCATCCTTGATGGTGTTTATAATAATGGACGTTTGGCATCTTAGTTAAATTTTGAATTTCGTAAAATCTTTTTTGACTGCTTCGAATGGTTTATGCCCAACATTTGCTGCTGGCTGTCCTGAGTTTGAAATGTTTGTCTGTGCAGATGGAGCAACATCATACAATCGCATCTTAGGCTTATCAACTCCAATGACAAACTTTGTAAATTTATTCACATCGCGGTAGCGGTTCTTCAACTGTTTTATCATATACTGTCCCAGGGGAGTCAAATCCTCCGTTGAGATGATCGCCGCAAAAAAGTCTGCGGTCGCAGGCAGTCCAAATGACTCTGAGGTATCCGTGAGTCCCAAGTCGGAGTTGTCAAATCCTGCACGAGTGGTCTGAGTGGCTGATACAATAGGGACCTTCTGCTCAACCGCCAACCCTCGGAGTTCTTGTGCAATTGACATAATATATGTGTATGAGTTGACATTGCCACCCATCTTGATACGTGAGGACGTGCAGATGTTGAGATAATCAATGAAAATCAAATCAGCACGAAAACTCTTTTTGAGGGCTAGTTCATGGATCAACGCACGAAAATGTAAAACAGAGGCACAGGCTGTGGGATATTCTTTGATAATCAACTTCCCATGAGTCTTGGACCGGAATGACGCGAACTTCTTATCATACTCAGGCTTCGTGAGTTTTTCTAACAAATCAAGTTCCACGTTCAATAAGTTTGCATCAATGCGTTCTGCAATCCGCTCTTCAGCCATTTCCATGGTGATGTAAAGAACATTGAGACCCTGTGCCAGCGCGGCAGCAGCCATGTGGCACATAACGAGAGTTTTTCCCACTCCAATCCCAGCAAGGAAGACATTTAATGTCTTGATTGAAAATCCCCCACCAGTGATCCTATTAAACATCTCCAAATCAAATGGCACCTTCTTTTCTTTGCGGTGATAGAATTCATATCGATCCTCTGATTGCTCCATGTAATCGTGCCCCACATGGGGATCAAATGAAATCGCCAGCGCCTTAGACATAATATCAGGGATCGCCTCCCTGGGTTTCTTGTTGGGTCCATCTTTACTATCATCAAAAATACTTACAGCTTCAAGCACGGCATTGTAGAGTGCAGAGTCTTTGCAAAACTTTTCCGTTTGGTCAGTCAACCACGTAATATCGGTGGGTTCATTGCGCTCAGTGTGTACCTGATTAAGCACTTCCACCGCCTCACGAATCTGTTCCTCTTTCAAATCCAATGATTCAGTGAGGTTGATAATGAGGGCTTCGTGTGTGGGGGGATGTTTGTACTTCTCCACAAATGCAGCGATTTGCTTGAACACAATTCGCTCAGTGGGTTCTTTGAAATACTCTTCTTTGAGGAATGGAATGACCATCCTCAAATAGGCGTCATGATAGATCAGATTCTTCAGTATCGTCTTCTCTAGTCGGACCACTGATGTTTATAACTCCTCTTCATTTTCTTTACTTGGGTAAGCCAATTCTCCTTGTTCATTCTCGTCGGTAATAATAGCAACAAGAATATCACCCAGATGATTCGTAAAGTCTGCCGATTTGACCAAATCTTCCTTTTTGAAACTTGCGGTATCCCAAAGAGTGTATTGAAACGCAAGTCGATGGGTGCCATTCTCTGGCACAATCTTGACCCCACCGTAGTAGAATACCACATTAGCATACGGTCCCTCAAGCAGTTTTACGGCGTTGACTGTCTCCTCAGCTAAGATAATCTCACTGAAGCAGTAATCCTCATTTTCCTTTGGAAGTGGTTTTTGAGGGCTGGGGCTTACGCTCCAAAATTTCCCCATAAGCCACTGCAAACTTCTTTCTAAGAAATTCATCAAACACCTCATTGATTAAAATGTCACCCCAAAATTCATCATTCTTGGTCTCCGACTCACGCACCTTTCCACCACGCTCTTTCGTCTTCTGGTCCACCTTACAATACCATCCTGGTGAAGGCTTCTCCACAAATCCAGCTTCAATGGCATTCTCCAAAAGACCAGAGTATCTCTCAATCCCCTTGTCAAACATCACAGTTACGGGAAACTTCGACTTCTCTTTCACATATCGAGACTTCTCTGCATTGAGAATGAAGTGAAATCCAGTGGTTTCACTTTCCACCTTCTCTTGTTGGCGTCCAACGATCCAGATTGTATCTGAGGCAAACGTGGGCCCAGTTCCACCACCCACAATATCTTTCGGATACATTCCTATCTCTTTGTATGTATGGTTCACCACAATCATCGGGATATCTTTCATCTTGAGGTGTGGAGTAATCATACGAAAGAGGGACTTGATCGCCTTGGCGCGGGACATATCCGCCACATTCTTACCTTCCAACGTATCATCAACTTCTTTCTTTGAGGCAAGCTGCCCAATCGAATCAAGAAGAATTATCACAGGCTCATCGCGCTTGAGTTCTTTCAATTGAGTCATGATGTCATGCTTCAATTGTTCCACATCAGTGATGGGAGAATGCAGCACTCGCTTCATATCAATACCAAAGGTCTGGAAATAAGGTTTAGGTGCTCCAAACTCAGCATCATAAAACAAACAGACACCATCAGAATGTTTATTAAAAAATGAGCGAATCAGCAACAAGGCAAGGAAGGACTTAAAATGTTTCGATGGCCCCGCAATCTCTGTAATGCCACCCTGCAATCCCCCCTTCAAACTCCCAGACAACGCGACGTTGACAATAGGAACTTCCGTGGGGCAGACTTGTTGATTTTCAAATATCTCCGATTCGTCCATGACGCTAGAAAGATCAATTTTCGAAGTCTTCTTGAGTCGATCCATCAATGACATAATATCTCCTAGAAAGTTTTCAAAGTTTCTACAATGGCGGCGAACAGGAAATCCTTGACTCGTTGTTCAAGAGGCAAGTCCCCATAGGGGCAAAAACACGGATGTTCTTTCTTTTCTAGATCTTTCACCGGTCCCAATTTCCATCCCTGTTCCTTCTTAAACACCAACCAGTTCTCATGGGACTGTTCTGGTGTTGAGTCTGGGTTCGCAATGTGGAATGCAACCCTATCAATCGCTGACTGTCGAATCTCTTCCGGTATCATTCTCCACGGAGCCTGAGAGTAGTCCCCCAGTGCGTGGCAATAGGCTCGGTTGTTCTCATGTGCCATCTCTGCAATTTGTTGATACGATAATAACATTTTATCCCATCCTTTCAATTATACCAGAATAAAGGTGAAGAGTCAAGAAGAAACTGTCAAGAAGTACACTCCTGCATTCAAACGTCCATGGCAGTCCTCTGTAGGACAATACCAGTCAGACCGATATCGATCAGAGTCATTCTCAAAACGACCGAAAATCATCTCAGAAGAACGAAAATGCTTATCACAGCGATTGCAATGACAATCATGATCTCCGTTTCGGTTATCGGGCAGTGACACAACACGAAAATTCTTTTTCA
>Ga0315274_10005156_pt1 | contig 19147 bp, 22 predicted proteins | sample YL17G02_20_MG_FD_203700 | JGI IMG/M metagenome (GOLD analysis project Ga0315274, IMG submission 203700) | Sediment microbial communities from Yellowstone Lake, YNP, Wyoming, USA - YL17G02_20 | ecosystem: Environmental > Aquatic > Freshwater > Lake > Sediment | place: USA: Wyoming | collected... | reverse complement strand
ACGAATGCAAAAGACCTTTCGCCGCAAAGACGGATCTTTCTTCCTGGGCGAAGCGTCCATGGCCGGGGGCCGGTTCGATGGACTGCGCTTGGTGGTCCTTTCGGTTCACGACATCAGCGACCGCGGGAAGGCGGAGGAGGCACTGCAGGAAAGCGAGGAACGGTATCGCAGCCTGGTTGAAGCTGCGCCCGACGTTATCTACACCCTTTCCGCGGAGGATGGATCGCTTACGTCATTGAACCCAGCGTTTGAAACGCTCACAGGTTGGTCACGCGCTGAATGGCTGGGCAAGCCTTTTATGGGGATTGTACATCCTGACGACCGGTCCGCCGCCGTGGAGACGTTTCAGAAGGCCTTACGGGGCGAGGCGCCACCTCTCTATCAGCTGCGTGTTCTCTCCAAGTCAGGCGAATACCTAGTCGGAGAATTCACCTCTACCCCCCTCATGAAGGGCGGCAAAGTCGTGGGAGAACTTGGAATTGCTCGAGACATCACCGAGCGCAAGCTCGCCGAAAAGGCGAGCAAGCGGGCTGAGGAGGCACTGCGCGAGAGCGAACAAAGACTTAGAATTCTGTTGGAGCAATTGCCGATCGGCGTCTCTCTTTTGGATCAGAACCGCAACATGATTTACGCTAACCCCGCGCTCGAGAAGATATTGGACATTTCGAGGGATGATTTACTCCAGGGAAAGTATGAAGACCGGAGATATATTCGCCCCGATGGGACGCCGATGCCGCCGCAGGAATATGCGAGTGCACGGGCTTTTCAGGAGCAGCACCCCGTTCGCGATGTCGAAATCGGTGTGATGACTGAAAGCGGCAAGACCATTTGGACCAGCGTCAGCGCGGCGCTCTTCCCAGTGGCAGACAAGGGTGTGGTGATTGCGACGGTAGACATCACCGAGCGCAAGCTCGCCGAAGAGGCGAGCAAGCGGGCGGAGGAGCAACTGAAATCGTCACGCGAGCAGATGCGAGCACTCGCTGCACATTTGCACAAGGTACGTGAGGAGGAGAAAGAGCATCTGGCGCGAGAATTCCACGATCAGCTCGGGCAAACGCTAACGGCGCTGACAATGGACCTCACGATGCTTCAGCGCCAAGTTGCTGACAAGGGAAAGGGACTCTCACGCACCGCCATCAGTGTGGACATACAGGCCATGCAGCAGCTCGCCGATCACGCCGTTGGATCCATCCGAGAAATCATGGCGGAGTTGAGGCCGGAGCTGCTCGATCAGCTTGGAATCCTGCCGGCTCTTGAATTTGAAGCCGAGAGCTTCCAGCGGAAGAGCGGCATCTCGTGCGTTTTCACCTCTCTTATCGATGAGATTCAATTGGATCAGGAGAAATCGATCGCGTTGTTTCGCATTTTCCAGGAAGCTCTCACCAACGTTGCTCGTCACGCAAAGGCAACCTCTGTGAGGGCAAACATTCGGATGGAAGGGAAAAACCTCTTGCTCGAGATCAAAGACAATGGAGTCGGAATCTCGCCCGGCGCGGAGGATGCCAAGGACTCCTTTGGAATTATCGGGATGCGCGAACGAGCTCTTGTCTTCGGAGGGGCGTTCGAGATCAGGGTGGCAAAGGGAGAAGGAACAACAATCGTTCTCCGGCTGCCTCTTGAAGAAACGTTGGCCGATGGAGGTAGTGCCTTATGACGAAGATTTTCATTGCGGACGACCACGTTCTGATCCGCGAGGGTCTGAAGAAGATCCTGCGCGACGAATCCGACATGGCTGTCGTCGGGGAGGCGCAGAGCGCGAAACAAATCCTCGACGGCATTGAGGAGTCGGACAGCGATGTCCTGATTCTGGATCTGGCGCTTCCGGACAGACCCGGCCTCGAAGTGCTGAAGGAAGTCAAAAAGAGAATGCCGCATTTGCGTGTGCTTATCTTGAGTATGTTTCCGGAAAGTCAGTTTGCGCTGCGGGCGTTGAAAGCGGGTGCAGATGGATATCTGACGAAGGGCGGTGCAGCCGCTGAGCTTGTGCAGACAATTCGGCGAGTGGCAAGCGGAAGAAAGTATGTCAGCGATGCGCTCTCCCAGGAGCTCGTGGACATCGTGCGTGGAGAGTTCAAGCAGGCGCCGCACGAAATCCTCTCCGATCGGGAGTTCCAGATATTCCGGATGATCGGGTCGGGCAAAACGGTAACGAATATCGCCGCTGAGTTGAATGTGAGCGTCAGTACTGTCAACACCCACAGGATGCACATCCTCGAGAAAATGAAGATGCAAACGAAGGCCGAGCTGATGCGGTACGTGCTGGAGAATAAGCTGGAGGAGTGAGGGGCGCGGCAAGAGCGTGAGAGAATCGGAGAAACGGGGAGGGAGAGAGATGGAGAAGGGGTGATGATGAAAGCAGAATCGGTGAACGGGTGAAGGGGAGAATGAAATCAAAGGCAACAAGCGAGGCTAGAAATGGCTGAAAGAATCAATTCCTACAAAGACGTGTACGTCTATCGAAACGCGATGGATGCTGCGATGGAGATATTTGAAATAACAAAAGGTTTTCCGAAGGAAGAGAAATATTCATTGGTTGACCAGATAAGACGCTCGTCACGTTCCGTCTGCTCCAACATCGCTGAAGCGTGGCGGAAAAGAAGATATCAGGCAGCATTCATTTCAAAACTCAGTGACGCAGAAACAGAGGCGTGTGAGACACAGGTCTGGCTGGAATTTGCCTGGAGGTGCAAATATCTGAGAGAAGACGAAATGAAAAAGACCGACGGAGCGTATGATCACATCATTGCTCAACTTGTTACAATGGTCGACAATCCGAAGAAATGGCTCATTCGCAGCGAATGCTAACCGGCTGTTTGGATAACCATATGAGCAGCCGCTCCTTCTCCACCTCCCCGGCTCGCCGATTCACCCGCTCGTCGCTTCTCCCACTCTCCATTCCCCCATTCAACCGCGGTTTCAACTCGCCCGTTTCGCCCACTCCTCTTTTCTCCGTTTTTCGTGTTCTGCATAGGCCCCTGCCTTCCGCAGACTGATTGCTTCTTTCTCTCCGCTTCGTGCGTTCCACGGTTCAATCTCTCATTTTCTCCACCTCTCCGGTTCTCCCATTCCCTTGTTCCCCTTTTTCCACTTCTCCGTCGCGCCGGTTCGATCGTCTCATCTCCTATTAGGCTTTCTTCGATCCGTTGTCACCCTTCTCCGCTTCCCCCGTTCTCCCTATCCCCGATTCTCCCCTTCACTATTCTGTCTAAGATTCTCCATCGTTCTACCGTGGTTCGCAAGGGAGGCTGAGCTCCCATCGCAAAAAATACGATGCAAGAATCACAGGGCTCGCTATACCCCCTCGTGCGGATGAATCGTAGCATGTCTCTGGCTGTTCACGAGTTCTGCTCCTGAACACTAAAGACTACTGGAAAGCACGGAATGCACGTGATGAGAATCTTCATAGCAGACGATTCCGCCGCAATACGTGAGCGGTTAGTCAAATTGCTGTCGTCTATTCGAGGTGTTGAGGTTGTGGGAGTGGCGATTGATGGAGTCGAAACCATACTCTCGGTTCGCAAGACGAAACCCGACTTGGTCATTCTTGACCTGCAGATGCCGACGCTGAGCGGCCTCGAGATTCTACCTGAGATCAAAGAAATGAGTCCGTCACCGATAGTTATGGTTCTCACAAATTTCTCTTCACACCCTCATAGGGGAATGTGTGCGAAACTTGGCGCGGACTATTTCTTCGACAAGTCAACAGAATTCGAGAAGGCGATCAAAGTGATCGAAAACATGGCATGAACATTGATCAATTTGGCACTCTGGGCAGTTTTCCCGCCAATCTGCAATATACCGAGTTTTCGGTATTGTCCCTTCCTGTGTGTCCCGATACATTTGACGCAGGGTCAGGGATCTCCCTGCTGAGTGTCCGCGAGAGATCTAGCCTTGAAGGCAGAGTCGGAGGTCTCGACATTCTGCCGAGGATCAAAGAAACAACTCCACCACCGATTGTCGTGGTCCTGACCAATTTCTCAACGAGCCCTCTGAGGGCGATGTGTGCCAGGAAGGGTGCAGATTTCTTCTTTGATAAGTCGACTGAGTTTGAAAAAGCGATCGCTGTTGTTGAAAGCGTGTCGGAGGCGCGAACTCACGCTCTGTCCTAATGGATAATCCAATGAACCCTGAAGCTCATACTCGCCTCAACTCGTGGTTCAACGCATTTCCACGTGCCGCCGGTGCAACTGCAATCGCCGAAGGAGGCTGTTGGAAAAGACATGCGAGACACAGAGAGCACCATATGAAGCTGAAACGGGCAGAGATGGAAGGAGAGATCGCCAGACGACAGGCCGAATTGGACGCCACCGAAATCGAGTTGAAATCGGTGAAGCTAGAGGAGTCTGCGGTTGAGCAAGGCCGTGTCGCGCGGGCGAAGATGCGTGGTGAGGAGACGAGCGATGCACAGGTTAACACAGGTGCCCGGAAAGGTAAGCAGACAGGCGCCCGCCGTAAGGGGGTGTGGAATGAAGCAATCTAAGAGACAAACGAATGCAGAAGGTGTGCAAATCCGGGGTGAAGCCTATGTCCTGCGACTGTTCGTGGCTGGCGAAGTACCAAACTCCACACAGGCGAAGGAGAATCTGAAGCGCATCTGCGAGACTTATCTGAAGGACGGCTACCAGAGTGAAATTGTGGATGTAATAGAGGATTTCCAGTCGGCACTGGAAAACAATGTGCTGGTTACACCAACGCTCATCCTGCTTTCCCCTCCACCAAAGGTTACGATTTTGGGCAACCTGAGTCATACAAAAAAGGTCCTTGCCGCACTGAGGCTGACGGGAGGCGAATGATGAGTAACGAGAGGCTAACATACGAGGAACTGGAGCAACGGCTGACTGAAGCTCAGCAAATCATTGCTGCCTTGCGAGGTGGAGAAGTGGATGCCATTATCAGTGAGCAGGGCGTTTCGCTGCTACGTTTGAAAGACGTGGAGAACGCGTTGAGAAGGTCAGAGGAAAACTTCCGTAACTCCATGGAGACCTCACCTCTAGGAATCCGCATCGTCACTGCAGAAGGAGAATTGCTTTATGGCAATCAGGCCATGCTGGATATCTATGGCTACAGCAGTTTTGAGGAGCTGAGGGCCGCGCCAGCCAAACAGCGTTATACTCCCGAAAGCTACGCTGAGCACGAGAAAAGGAAAGAGAAGAGGAAGCGAGGCGAGCACGTCCCGTCCGATTATGAAATAAGCGTTGTGCGTAAAGATGGTGAAATCCGCCACCTTGAGGTCTTCCGCACGGAAGTGCTTTGGAACGGCAAGACAGAGTTTCAGATGCTGTACCGAGACATCACTGAGCGCAAGCTCGCCGAACTGGCGAGCAAGCGTGCAGAGGAAGCGTTAAGAGTAAGCGAGGACCGATTCAGATCTGAATTCAAAGGTAACCCCATCCCGGCGTACATCTGGCAAAAAGCGGGGGATGACTTTGTGCTTGTCGATTTCAATGCTGCTGCCGAGGCGATGACGCACGGCAATATGAAGCATTGTCGCGGCGTAGAGGCGAGTGTAGTTTATTCTGACAGGCCGGATATTATCGTGGATCTTGCGCGATGTTGCACGGAAAGGTGTACCATCAGCCGCGAGATGCTTTATACATTCCAATCGACGCGTGAAACCAGATTCTTGTTCGTGTGTTATGTCTTCATCCCATCAAATGAGATTGTTGTTTATGCGGAGGATATCACCGAACGCAAACTGGCGGAACAACAACTCAAGACATCCCAAGATCAATTGCGCGCGCTTGCTGCTTATCTTCAAAATGTTCGGGAAGACGAGCGTACCGCCATAGCACGTGAAATACATGATGAGCTTGGCCAGGTCTTAACAGCATTGAAGATGGACTTGTCACTTCTTGAGAAGGCAGTTGCTGAGCAAAGCATACAATTGCAATCTATGACCATTTCTGCGGAGATCAGAGAAATGTCAGGCCTTGTTGGTTCCGCCATTCGAACAGTACAGAGATTAGTCAGAGAACTAAGGCCGGAGACGCTGGATATCCTTGGTCTCGTTGATGTTCTCCGTTGGCAAGCAGAACAATTTCAGCAACACACCCAAATCAACTGCGAGCTCTCGCTTCCTACGGAACGGGTTGCGCTTGACGTTGATCGATCAACAGGGTTGTTTCGGATTTTTCAGGAAGCATTGTCCAATGTGGCCCGACACTCTAATGCCACGACGGTTCTTGTGAAACTTGTGGTCGAAGCTGAAGCCGTTGTCTTGAAGATCGAAGATAATGGGCGGGGGATTTCAGAGAGCGAAATCGCGGATGCTCGATCATTCGGCATCCTGGGTATGCGGGAACGCGCGATAGGTTTCGGCGGCAACGTAGAAGTCCGAGGGATTCCAGGAAAAGGCACCGCGGTGACGGCTCGGATTTCGCGTGGTTAACAAAAGTGTTGTTTGAAGAGTAGCTCCTGGGCAAGACAAACGAAAACGACCATTGTCAACACAACGAAAAGCAAATTGTCCTATGATCAAAATCTTTGTTGCAGACGACCACGCATTGATTCGCGAGGGGATGAAAAAAATCCTCAGAGACGAGCCTGACCTCAATGTGGTGGGAGAAGCTAGCGATGGAGCGGAATTGTTGTCGAAGATAGGAGCGTTGCCTGTTGATCTGCTCATCCTTGACATAATGATGCCTGGTAAGGATGGCTTGGAAGTACTGCGACAATTACGAAAAAGCCACCCAAAGTTACGTATCATCATTCTCAGTCTGTACCCCGAGGCGACCATGGCAGCTCGTGCATTCAAGGCGGGCGCCGCGGGGTATGTGACGAAGGAAAGCGCTCCGGAAGATCTGGTTAGTGCCATCAGAAAGGTCGCATCAGGAAGAAAATACGTGAGTCTCCTGTTCGCCGAAACTCTTGTGAACGACCTGCAAAAGGAGACTGCGAAACCACCGCACGAAACTCTTTCGAACCGTGAATTGCAAGTACTGTGTATGATCGCCCGGGGGAAGACCATCAGTGAAATTGCCAAAGAATTGTCACTGAGTGTTGCCACTGTTAATACCTACCGTTCTCGCATTCTCGAAAAGATGCAAATGAAGACAAGCGCCGCGCTTGTTCATTACGCTATTCGGAACCGACTCGTCGAATAATGCTCGGTTTTACGCGGGATTAATGCTCTTGCTCAAAAGATTGTCCCGTTGAATTCCACATGATGTCCACACCGAGAGCAATTTCAACTCGCACAGGGACATTCGCAATTTTCCATCACACCTCCGCGTCCCGTTTTTCTGTCACACATAATCTGACAAGAAACGAATAGTTTCAGCTATACCGCCTCTCCTTTCAATTTGACTAGATTGGCAGCAACAAGCGGAACTATCACGATGAAGATTGTCACCGCGGATGATTCGGAGGTGATGCGCCGGAGAGCGGCAAAGATGCACCCGTATTCCAGATGTTGAGATCAACATGACAAGCAACGTAACCATAAGGAGATTTTCGAAATGAAAAAAGCAAGGATAGACAAAGAGGAGTTTGACTTTGGGATAGGGGGAGTCTTCAAAGGCATCGGCTCACTCTTGGACCTCATTGCAGATATGGAAAAGAGAGGTGAGACCGAGGTGAAGAGAGAAGGTGAGTTTGGGAAAGGCGTCAAGGCGGTCTATGGTTTTTCTGTGAAGTTTGCCGGCTCAGGCAAGCCAACCGTGGAGCCGTTTGGCAATGTTCGGGAAGACAAAGAGAAAGGCCCGGTAGTCGACGAGGTTCGAGAACCCATCGTGGATGTGTTCGACGAAGAAGATACCATCATCATTATCGCAGAGCTTCCTGGTGTGGATGAGAAGGACATAAAATTTGAAATCAAAGATGACATTGTCATGCTTTCTGCTGGGACTGGAGAGAAAAAATACTACAAAGAAATACTGCTATCCAAATCTGTGAACGAGAAGAAGTCGTCTTCCTCGTACAGGAACGGAATTTTTGAGTTGAAACTGTGGAAAAGGTAAAACGGAAGCAGAGGATGACCCGCGACGACGGGACGCGGGTCCAACTTACTAAATCAAACCCATCTGACGGAGCGAAGAACGGCGTATACGTCTACTGCATCTTTTACGGGAGAGAATATGCTATCCCGCTCAGGAAAGGGATAGACAACGGTGAGAATATTTTCTCGGTCAAGTATGAGGACATAGAGGCTCTTATAAGCTATGTTCCTTTGAACGAATACAATGAGGAATCCCTGAAGGAAAAACTTGAAGACGTTGGCTGGATAGTTCCGCGGGCTCAGGCGCATGAGAGGATCATCGAGAGCGTGATGCAATTCTGCGCTGTTATTCCAATAAAGTTCTGCACCATTTTCAAGGATCAATCGAAAGTATCTGAGACTCTGAGACAGAACTATGAGGAATTCAAATCTCTTCTCGATTATCTCACAGATAAGCAAGAGTGGGGCATCAAAATATATGTTGACTGCGACAAGATAAGTCAAGTGCTCTCCGCCGAGATCTCATCGGGAGCTCCTCAGGTTCGGTCGACGCGATCAGTCGAGACGCTCAGTCGAGCAGCCGAAGGATCAAGCGCGAAGATAAGAGAGCTCGATGAGCAGCTCTCTGTCGCATCGGAAGGGGCGGCGTACTTTTTGCAGAAGAAAAGGGATGACATATTAAAGGAGAGCTCGGAAGAGATTGTTCCTGCGCTCGCTGAAAAGATATATGAGAAACTCCAGCCGTGGGCAGTTGAAAGCCGCAGGAACAAACTCCTGAGCAGATCGTCAACAGGACGGAGTGACGACATGATTTTGAACGTCGCCCTTCTTCTCACGAAATCGGACGTCGCGAAGCTTAAGATGAAGATTGATAGACTTGCGGCTGGCTATAGGCGCAAAGGGTTTCTTTTTGAACTAAGTGGTCCCTGGCCACCACATAATTTCTGTGGTGACGGTATGGGCGCTGTGCATGAAACCGACGGCGAGGCCCGGGGAGTCCTTACACGCTAGGAAAACCAATGCACCGCATGGAACAAAGCGTAGACTGCCCCATTTCCATTTTCGAGGGGCAGGAAAATGAACTCCGAAGGATCACAGAAGGTATCAACGCTGCAAAAGATATTGCCGAGAAGGAACGCTACGCCAAGATGATGCTCGAGGAACTGGGTATCTTACTTTCATGTCGAGCACATAACGAAAAAGATGAAAACTGCGCGAGGTGCCATAGAATATCCTCACTGAGGAAAACAGGAGCAGATGTGGTGCTGAAGGGGATTCAGCTTGCACGGAAACTGAAAGGATGACGGAGCCCCGTAACGGGAACCTATCCCTTCGGGGGGAAAAGTCTTGATGCGAACGCTGATTTACATCCCTATTGTGCATACCGACGCAGATATGGGTGCGATGTCGGAGAGCCTCCAACAAATCTATATGAAAGAATACGGCAGACGGAAATGGACTCGGCGTACAGCAACAGTTGAAAAGATGTGGAAAGAAATCGAGAGGAGAATCGCTGCGCTTCCTTTGGACTACACAAAGTTGAAGCTTTACCAGGATGGTTTGCCAAAATGCGGACAAGAACTTGAGATAGCAAAAAGCGTAGCAGCGGGGGGAAGCAAGAACTTCCAACTACTAGTTCGTTTGGTGGAAAAAGGGGCGCGGTTAATCGGTACCGAGAATCCCGACTTGTTGATTCAAGAATACAATCGACTGAGAAACGCATTGGACAATCTCAAAGGATCCCGTGGAAGGGTCCTGCTGAAGAAAAGTGTCACCGTGGGCGGGACGTCGGCATCAGTCGAGGGGTTTGTGTCGCAGCGGGACAAATACATAGCTGCTAGGATACACGAAACCCTGCGAGATGACGAGACAGGTCTTCTTTTCCTGGGAGTCGTTCACAGAGCAAATGAGATGCTTCCCAGTGATATCCGGATATCTTACCTACTACCAATCTAGATTTGGAAGTTCATATGGGAAAAAACAACAAGAACAATGACACATCGCCCTCTGGGCAGAGCGACGGTCCTCAGGACAACCTGAGGGTTGCTGAGGGGTTGGGAAAAGATGTGGGCAGAGGATTAGCACGCCTGGATCCCAAGGATCTGGAAAAACTCGGAATTCAGGTGGGCGATATCATTGGAATCACGGGGAAGCGGGCAACCGTGGCCAAGGTCATGCCAGCGTTCAAGGAAGCTAGAGGAAAGGGCGTGATCCAAATCGATGGTATTACCAGAGCGAATGCGGGCGCTAGTCTGGATGAGAAAGTCAGTGTGACAAAGATCTCTCCCAAACCAGCCAGCAAGATAGTCGTCAAGCCAGTTGCAGGACCCACTGCTTTGATGAAGGAACGAGATCTGGAATACATGGGCAAACTGCTCGATGGTTTGCCAGTAGTCGTTGGGGACAGAGTCCGTGCTACTCTGTTTGGCTCGCGATTCCAGGACTTTGTTGTTGTGAGCACCATTCCGAGAGAAGCGGTGGTGATAGTTGCACAAACGGTGATCAGAGTCGAAGAAGTATCGAGAAAGTCAGCCGAAGAAGCCTCGCCATCGGCGGGACAGGTTGGTATTTCCTATGAAGATATTGGCGGACTCCATAAAGAGATCCAACGCGTTCGCGAGATGATCGAACTTCCGCTGAAGTACCCGCAGCTCTTCGAGCGGCTGGGCATAGAGCCGCCGAAAGGAGTACTGCTTCACGGTCCGCCGGGATGCGGAAAGACTTTGCTCGCCCGTGCCGTAGCGTATGAAACCTCTGCGAACTTCTATGCGGTGAGCGGTCCTGAGATCATCCACAAATTCTATGGTGAAAGTGAGGCGAAACTCCGTGAGGTGTTTGAGCAAGCAAGGCTCCATGCTCCGAGCATTGTTTTCATGGACGAGCTTGACTCGATCGCTCCAAAGAGGGAACAAGTTTTTGGTGATGTGGAAAAGAGAGTTGTGGCTCAATTGCTGGCACTGATGGACGGTCTGAAAGGACGTGGTCAGGTCATCGTCATAGGAGCCACGAACCTGCCAAATGTTCTTGATCCTGCGCTCCGACGCCCCGGTCGTTTCGACAGGGAAATCGTCATAGGAATTCCTGATTCTAAGGCGAGGGAGGAAATCCTGGATATCCACACACGCGGTATGCCTTTACGCAAAGATGTTGATGTAAAGAGACTCGCCGAGATGACACACGGCTTCACAGGCGCAGACCTAAACTCTCTTTGTCGAGAGGCAGCAATGACAGCGCTGCGCAGGATAATGCCGAGGATTGAATTCAATCGGGATGCTATTCCTTATGAACTCTTGATGGAACTCGAAGTGACGGCAGACGATATGCTGTCGGCATTGGCGGAGGTCGAGCCTTCCGCAATCAGGGAAGTGTTTGTGGAGATTCCAAAGGTGCGGTGGGATGATATCGGCGGCTTGGAGGACATACGAGAGAGGCTGATCGAAGCGGTGGAGTGGCCATTAAAGTACTCCTCGTTGTTCAAACGCGCTGTCGTGAAGCCGCCCAAGGGCATCATGCTTCATGGCGTGCCCGGTACCGGGAAGACACTTCTGGCAAAGGCTCTCGCTTCTGAGGCCGGGGTGAACTTCATTTCGGTGAAGGGGCCGCAAGTAATGTCCAAATATGTCGGGGAGGCGGAACGGGCTGTGAGGGAAGTATTCAAGAAAGCACGACAAGCATCCCCATGCATTCTCTTCTTTGACGAACTGGATTCGTTAGCGCCGACAAGAGGACTGCACAGCGGAGACTCAGGTGTGTCCGAAAGAGTGATGAGCCAAATGCTTACCGAGATGGACGGCATTGAGGAGTTGAGAGGCGTTCTTGTGTTAGCAGCGACGAACAGGATAGACATGATCGACACAGCGTTGCTGCGTCCCGGGAGATTTGATTTTCTTCTCGAGCTTCCACCCCCGGACCAAAAGAGCCGCTTCGAGATTTTCAAGATACACACGCGAGGAAAACCCCTGGCGCAGGACGTTGATTTGAAGCTGCTGGCAAGAGAGACCGACGGTGAGGTGGGGGCTGACATCGAAGCGATCTGTGCCAAAGCCTCGATGCTTGCAATCCGCGAGTTTCTAAGCAGCCAAAGTGCTTTACCTGAACGCGGCAAAGCCACACACGAAGTGGAAGACGGAGGTTCCGCAATGGGCGCTGAAGGCACCTCCGCGGACTACTCGTCCTTTGAAATTGGACAGAAGCATTTTGTGAGCGCGTTAAAAGAGGTAGTACGTAAAGATGAAGTCTCATAGTCTCGCTTTGCCTTGCAGAGCGGGCCAAGAGCCTGTCCTCAGGCGCGTGATCAGTCGAAAGCGTCGATACATGCATTTCGTGTTGCCATCAGTCAACCAAGAGGCTTGTCCGAATGACCGCTCGGGGATCGCCTCAACCCCTACCTGTCGGGAAGTGGCAAGGTCCATGAAACATAGAGAATTGTCCTCGCAGCTCGACCACAAGTTGAGGGAGAGCTATGAATGGTCTCGATTTTACCGCAGCGGTGTTGTCCTAGCTATACTGCCGGTCAGCTAAAGAGAGTACCTGTGAACCCGAAAGAATTTTACCACAATCTGTTGTCCGCACTCCCGTTACCGCTGTTAGTGGTTGACAAGAACCAGAAGATCATCTTCTGCAACAAGAGTTATGACTTCATCCGCGATAAGTTAGAAAAGAAAGTGGAACTTGATGGCGGACACGTGACTACCCTGGAGAACCAATTAGGAGTATGGATTGAGCAGGTTCAAAAAGAAGACGGACATAGAGAAGCTGAGGTTCATATCGAGGATCTAGCTGGTCACGGATCGGTTTTGCGAATTATCGTATCAAAGCTGTCCTTCGTAGACGAAGCCGTAGCGAGCGACAAGGACAATCCTTGCCTTCCTGAACGCCGCCAGATCGTAGATGCGTTTGGGCGGGACAGGATAGACCTGCCAACCTCGTACGAATCCAGTCCCGGCGCGTCAAGGTCTTGTCATGTAGAAGGCGTCAACAAATCTTCTCTCCCGCCCAATGAGCTGGGCTGCGGGCCACTGTTGGATCGCCAGGTAGTCCAGCAGTGGGAATCCATCTCCGGTGGAGATCGCTTGGGAGCTGAGGGAGAGCTGCCATGCATTCTGGTCACACTCGATGATATCAGCAACCAGATTAGATTGGAGGAGCAGTTGGTTCAATCAGAGAAGCTGGCTGGCATGGCGCAGTTGGCAACAAGTGTCGCCCACGAATTTGGCAATCCCCTCAATGCCATTATGGCTATCCTGCAAGAAATCAAGAGAAGCTTCAGGGAAAAGGGAGTCGATGTGAAAGGAAATATCGATACCGTTCTTAATAATCTGAAAGCAATGGACCGACTGTTGAAGGACCTGATGAATTTCACAACGCCAAGAGCAACAGAACTAAGGAAGACGAATATTCACAAATTGATATCTCAGGTTCTAATGCTAGTATCCTGTCAAGCGGCTCGCCAACACATTAAGGTTCACATACATTACATCGAGGACATTCCTGAATGTTTGATGGATGCTAGGCAAATGAAACAGGTGTTCTTGAACCTATTCAAGAATGCCATTGAGGCTATGCATGCCGGTGGCGAGCTCACTGTGAGAACAAGGCATCCGATAGGAGAAGACGAAGTGGATATCCTCCGTTCGGGGAAAGTGATGGCTCGAAAATCGTTTGGAGCCGATTACATCGTCGTAGAAGTCATTGACACGGGGGTTGGAATAGCCGAGGAGGAGATGAGCCTTATCTTCAAGCCTTTCTACACAACCAAGGTTGGCGGAACGGGACTAGGTCTATCAACCTGTCGGACAATCATTGAGGACCACTCCGGCAGTATTAAGGTGGAAAGTACACTAGGAAAGGGGTCTAGAATCACTCTCCTGTTACCGATGTGTGGAGACGGCGATGGACAAGCCTAAGCGGATTCTACTTATCGATGACAACATCGATCTCACAACCAGTGTTTCGAAGACGCTCGACGGCTATGCGGTTTTCTGTGCAGCTTCCGGACTGGAGGGGCTTGAAAAAGCGGAACATCTTAGGCCGGACTTAGTTCTGTTGGATTTGATAATGCCCGGGATAGGCGGTATGGAGGTCCTGCGTGCGTTGAAAAAGCTTGGCAATCTACCCGTTATTATCATGACTGCCCACGGGAGGGTAGATACAGCGGTGAGAGCAATGAAACTCGGCGCTGAGGACTTTCTGACGAAACCTATTGACAGTGAGAGACTCAAAAGAGAACTAGACAGATTCTTCTCTGTTCGAGGAAAGACCTCGAGGCGTCTTGAAGCCCGCCAGCACATTGTAGGCGACAGTGCAATCATGAACAGAGTGTGGCAGTTGGTAGACAAGTTTGCCCCCGCTGACATCCCGATACTTCTAGAGGGGGAAAGCGGAACTGGAAAAGAACTTTTTGCAAAAGCGATACACGAAATGAGCAAGCGCAGCGAGGGACCACTTGTACCGTTGGATTGCGGATCCTTTCCTGAGACTCTCGCCGAGAGCGAATTCTTCGGATTTGAAAAAGGGGCATTTACAGGCGCAGAGGGTAAGAAGGCTGGGTTGTTTGAATCAGCCAACAACGGCACGCTCTTTCTTGACGAGGTTTCCAACCTCCCGCTTGGTGTACAGGCTAAGCTTCTTCGGGTCCTCCAGGATCGCCGCGTCTACCACCTGGGTTCAAACGGATCGAGGCCAATCGATGTAGACTTCAGGCTGATTGCTGCTACGAATGCTGATCTGAGAGAAATGATCAAAACCGGAGCGTTCCGCGCAGACCTCTATTTTCGGATGAGTACCGTGACCATAAGAATTCCACCTTTGAGAGAAAGAGTAGGCGATATCCGTGCCCTTGCGAATCACTTCATAAAGATGTACAGCAAGAAGTTTGGTTCAGCAGTTGTTGGACTTTCTCCGGAGTGCGCTGCAATCCTGAAAGACTATCACTGGCCCGGAAATGTTCGAGAGCTAGAGAATGTGATCAAGTACTCCATTCTGTTTGCGGAGGATGTAATCTCTCCTTCTCACCTGCCTAAATACCTTTCTTCAGGAATTTCCAATCCCACGGACTCTGCGAAGGAACAATCTCATCTTTTCTCCTCGAATGGTCCAGGACTCGACTCATCGAGTAGATCCCTCTGCTCCCCCGAAGGAAAAGAGATGAGCATGTCCATTAAGTTCGGGCTTGATATGGGGAATAGGATACACTTGAAGGAACTGAGTGCAAGGGCAGCGGAGGAAGCTGAACGAAACATCATCCGCGAGGTAATGAGCAAAAAGAGATTTTCGCGAGCTCAGTTAGCAGAGTTTCTTTGCGTTGATCCAAAGACCCTACGGACAAAGTTAAAAAGGCTTCAGATTTCCGCCTGAGGCTACAAGCCATCTCAAAAATCGATGTCACTCCCGAATGTTTCCATCGGGAGTCCAGAATGCGCAGACTGGATTCCCGCTTGAAGCTTGCGGGAATGACAACTCTTCTTCTGGGCATGTTTTTGAGATAGCTTCTAGTAACTCCCGCCGTCAACTTGTTCCCGTGCTTTCTACCAGGAAATTGGCACCCACAATTTCTATTTCGTGACTTTGTGCCTTCGTAGTATTCTCTTCGACAAAGCTTGTAGGCTCAATCCATCCTGCGGCGTGGGGGTGGAGGGCTTCAGCTGACTGAAGGATCTCCATGTACTTCCGAAACGAGGGGAACCAACTCCCACTGCGAAGGGAAACAGTTCCCTCTTTTCCTCTGGTCAATCAGAGGTGGGACTTCAGGAGAAGGCCGCAAGTACCACTGTCCTCAGAACCTTTGCGCTGTGCTATGGCAGGGCATATCTTTTGATACAGCAATCCACAGCCACGACCGTTCTTCTGTCACCCGCCCTGAGGGGTCGACAAAGGAAAAAACGGGTTCTGTGTCTAGTTCACATATCTCAATCATCTGAGCCTGAGGCTCAAATGCCTCCGGCTCGAAACCAGTAGGAGGGCAGCATTATGGCAAGAGTGCAAAAGTCAATGGAATCTTCGAGCCTGGCTGAAGTCGTTGACCGGGTGCTTGACAAAGGTATCGTCATCGATGCCTGGGCAAGGGTCTCGTTGGTGGGGATCGAATTACTGGCAATTGAAGCCCGGGTTGTTGTGGCTTCGGTAGAGACCTTCCTGAAATACGCTGAGGCAATCGGGTTGACGGCCGGAGCAGCGTCCCCAGCTTAAGCTCAGGATGTGTCGAAGCTCCAACAGAACCAAGTTTCTTGTCCCGACCCGTCTCGTCTTGGTAACAATGAAATGGGAACGTGTCGGGACATACTTGGACATCGAAAAAGCACGTGGCATATGACTACACTAGAAGGAGGATCACGTTATGGAGACACATGACAAATGGACAGAAGGTTTGATCGCCGACATAAACTCGATGTATCAGTCACGAGCAGATCTTACTGAGAAGCGCAAAGCGCTCGTAAACGAAATACTCTCTGACGCCCGCGATCTTGTTGAGAAGATTCATCGCGATCATAAGATCGTTGCCAAGGAGTTGCTGGGCTCGCTCCATCAGTTTGGCTCCGAGGTCCGCAAGGCTGCGGAGATGTGGTGTGCGAGAGCGACACGCCCGACAACCAAAACACATCGCCCTACGGAATCTGCCAAGTCACAGAGTCACCATTCCAAAAAAAGCGCAAAATGACGTCAGCAGCTCCCCGCAAGGAATGCAGGACCAAGATCCTTTCTGAGGACCAAAGGGTGCTTGCGATAGTGAGGGAGCATGCTGGAGGCATCAGACTGGTCAACGTAGGGAATCAGATGGGAGTAAATTGGAGATCACTGGTAGTCGTCGTTGGAAGGCTTTTGAAAGAGGGGAAAATAGTCAGGATTGACGGCGTATATTTTCCCAACGGCTCAGAATGATGGTCTGGAATGGTAGATTCAACAGAGCATCCGGGAATGAAATGAACCGACCCCGCCTTGCCGTGTGCGGTCGGGGGGGCCGTGAGACTCCTTGAAAACTGAAGGTATACCATTCTAAACCTTTCTTTGGTATCGCGCCCGAGGGCCCCCGAACATTTGGGACACGACCAACTCTCGCTAAGGTTTTCATTCTGAGTCATAGTGAAGAGTCTCCCTTTGGGGCATCAGAGAAAGTACTCTAGATTTTTCCCTCCGCTGCCGCTCCGCTTTGCGATTCGAATCGAGCGGTGCACACAGATGCACCAAGAACAACTCGGCTCGGGAGGCATTCTTTGGGTACGTGTCGGACAGCCTCTAAATCCCCGAGGGAATTCTCGGACAACCTCATAAATGACAGGTAAAAAGACATGAGACAATACAATCCCGCCGACTGCTGGGCACTTCGGCTCGAGCCGAGGGAAGATTTCATTATCACCCCGATAATAGAGAGTATCACCGAGCGAGCCGCAGCCTATTTGGAGGCTGGTTATCCGGTGCACCTGTGTGGCGGAGCAGGCACCGGAAAGACGACGTTGGCTATGCATGTGGCAGCGCTTCGAGGTAGGCCTGTGATGTTGCTCTATGGCGACGAGGAATTCGGCAGTTCTGACCTGATCGGGGCGCAGAAAGGCTTGAGCTCAGAAAGAGTCATAGACAACTACATCCACACGGTCCTCAAGACACAGGAAAGCGTGCGAACACAGTGGGCGGACAACCGCGTGACCACCGCGTGCAGGAACGGCCTCACGCTTATCTACGATGAGTTTTCCCGCTCACGACCTGAAGCAAACAATGTGCTTCTTGGGATCCTTGAGGAGAAGATCATCGTGCTGCCTGAAGCGCGTTATGGAGAAATATACATGCCTGTCCATCCAGATTTTCGCGCCATTTTCACCAGCAATCCCGAGGAGTACGCCGGAGTGCACAAAACCCAGGATGCACTCTTGGATAGGATGATGACTATTGAGCTGAGTCACTACGACCGGGACACGGAGGTTGCGATTACCCGAGCCAGGTCTGGACTTCCCGAAGAGGAAGCAGCAAAGATCGTGGACTTCGTAAGAGACTTTCGAAGCATAGGGGTGGCGAACTTCCGCCCCACTATCCGTGCTTGTATCATGATTGCCCACATTGTAGCTGCCCGCGGTGGAAAAGTCCGGGCTGACGATTCCATCTTTTACCAAACCTGTACTGATGTTCTCGGCTGGGATACAGTGAAAGTAAAACGAGACGGTGTCTCTATCGCCCAGCATGAGATCAAACGACTGATCGAAAAGCACTGTGGTGGGAACCACAGAGGAGATCTGGAGCCGCCGAAAAATGATGAGCCTTTTGTTCATATGGCCGATACCGTTGAGAAGGAAAAGCAGCTTCGACGTCCAGCAGGGCGACATCAGTCTAAGAGACTAGGAGGTGTAAACTGAAAGCGCTAAGAAAAGGATTGGATACCATCAAAACGCTGCGCGGTCTGGTGGATACCTTCCACAGCCACACGCGCTATGGAGGCCTGATAGAGTTAGCCCGGCTAAGCCGGGAAAGAGAACGGCTAAGTTATGAAGAAAAAAGGTGGGAGAAGCGAAGCGAGCAGATAAAGGCCCGCCTGGAAGAAATCAGAGAGGCGGAGAGATGGTTGAACGTAGTAGTTGCCCGCGAGAGGGCCCGCCTTGGCGGCTTCGAAGGCCAGGAAAGGGCGTTCCATCTTCGCGAACGATCAGGAGACCAAGCTCGTCCTGTCCGCCCAGGTACGATTCTCAAGTATTAGATATAAGTCCTGTTCCCCTAAAGCACGGGTGGCAATCTCCGTCCGAGGGATCAGGCAGTCAACTCAACTCGCTGTGAGGATTACATGCTATCTATCTTGCGACTGAATTGCATCAGTTGTGGGCACTTCATCAATCTGCATGAGGATGTCTATGCCGATTATGAAGGTTTGATCAAATGCGATGCCTGCGGAGAGCTTCTCAACATCAAGATTCAAGAGGGTAAACTGAGATCTATGGCGCTTGGGTTCGTGAACGGAATCTCGGCCGCTAAGGCATTGTTTACCGGCACCACAGCTGACTTGCCCGACAACTGATCTCTTTGCTGATAGAATGCTCAAAGGGAGTTGGCATTTCTGCTGATATCCAGAGAGAGCCGGCGCTCAAGGAAGGGCTGAGGGTTTGGGCAACCGAAAACATGCAGCAGCCTCATGGGGGAAGAGGCTGCTGATCATAGAAAGCGAAGAACTGGTATGGACCACAAGTTTATTTACGCAGTCATCGAAAGGAATGGACAGTGCCCGCCCATCGCTGA
>Ga0315274_10005155_pt1 | contig 19149 bp, 17 predicted proteins | sample YL17G02_20_MG_FD_203700 | JGI IMG/M metagenome (GOLD analysis project Ga0315274, IMG submission 203700) | Sediment microbial communities from Yellowstone Lake, YNP, Wyoming, USA - YL17G02_20 | ecosystem: Environmental > Aquatic > Freshwater > Lake > Sediment | place: USA: Wyoming | collected... | reverse complement strand
TGTAAGCCGGGCCTGCGAGATCCCGATGGGCAGGGCGCCGTGGCAGAAGGAGAAGCTCGTCATCGACCGTCACACGGTATTGTCGCGCCTGGCCTCCAGCGGCATCGAGGCCGGCGCGGTCACGATCACCGGGGCGGAAAAGGTCACCGTGGGACGGAAGGAGACGGTCTTTTCCCCGCAACAGATCATTGCGGCGGCGGAAAAACTCTTGGAAGCCCAGCGGCCCGCCCCTCCCGGCTGCGGGTGGCGCTTGGTACGTCAGCCGGTGGAGACGGTCGTCCCGGGCGGGGACGTCCAACTCAGGCCCCGCCTTGGGAGCAACTCCGCTGCCGAGGAGGTCAACGTGCTAGTGGCCGCCTGCGGCGGGCAGAAGGAGCTGGCGGCCAGTGAGCTTGTCTTCAAGCAGACCTACCAGGTGCGGCAGGCCGTGGCGTCGAAAGACATCTCCGCCGGCCAGGCCGTCACGGCCGACAACGTGCGCATCGAGACGGTAATGGCTGACAGGCCCGCGGAGGCCAACTGGGCGCCGCCTTATGGCATGATCGCTCGTAAGCACCTGCCCGCTGGCGCGGTGATCAGCTCTGCTGCGGTCATGGCGCCGAAGCAGGTGGTGATCAAGCGTGACCAGCTTGTGTCCATGAGGCTGGAAGGTCCGGGATTCAGGCTTTCAACGGTGGCTCAAGCGCTTCAGGACGGGCGGTGCGGGGACTTCATCCGGGTCCTCAACATCGATTCCAGGCGCGTGGTGGCCGCCAAGGTGGCTTCCGACGGCTCGGTCAGGCCGGGCGTCGGCGAGGAGAACAGGCAATGAGGGCGATGAGGACAGCGGCCATTGCCGTGGTCGCATTGCTGCTGGTCGAGGCCCCGCTTCAGGGCGGATCGATATGGGCCAAAAGCAAGAAGCACAGCGCGGCGCTGCTGACCGACGACGTGGCCAGGAACGTGGGCGATGCCCTGACTATCGTCATCGAGGAGCACAGCAAGATCGAAAACGACACCCAGCGCAAGATGGAGAAGTCCGACTCCCGCAGCGCCAAGGTCAACGGCGGCTTCGACCTGCTGCGCGGGCTGGACCAGGCTACCGGAAAGCTCTTCGGGCTTCACAAGATGGACTTTAGCTCCGAGGCCGACACCAAGTTCGACGGAAAGGCCGAACTCGACAGCGACCGCAAGGTGGAGGACAGGATCACCGTCACCGTTCAGGACGTGCTGCCCAACGGCAACCTGGTGGTCCTTGGCTCGCGGACCCGAACAGTCGCCGGAGACTCCCAGATCGTGCAGGTCAGCGGCATCGTCCGCCCCAGCGACGTAACGCAGAACAACACCGTCAGCAGCAAGCAGGTGGCGGAGTTCCACATTGTCTACAAGTCCGGCGGCCAGGAGAACCAGTTCACGAATCCCGGCTGGCTGGCAAGGATTCTCAACTTCCTCAACCCCTTCTGAGCCATGCGTAGCGGAGAGCAAGCGATGCGGCGGTTAGCGGTCATACTGGCGGCGGTGCTGGCGGCGGCCTTGCCCGCCGGGGCCGAGCGAATCAAGGACATCGTGGACATCAAGAACGTCCGCTCCAACCAGCTTGTCGGAGTGGGCCTGGTGGTGGGCCTCAACGGCACCGGTGACGGTTCGAAGGTCAGCCAGCAGTTGCTCAGCAACCGCCTTCGCCGCGCGGGGCTGGTCCTGGCCGCCAACGACTTGACCAGCAAGAGCATCGCCAGCGTGGAGGTGACGGCTGAGCTGCCCCCCTTCGCCAAGGCCGGCTCGCGGATCGACCTGACCGTCTCGGCCGACAGCGGCGCCACCAGCCTCCAGGGCGGCGTGCTGCTCCTGACGGAGCTTAAGGGCGCCGACGGCGAGGTCTACGCCGTCGCACAAGGGGCGCTGGTCATCGGCGGCTTCTCGGCGACGGGAGAGAAAAGCGCCATATCCAAGAACCACACCACCGTCGGCTTCATGACCGGCGGGGCTACCGTGGAGCGAGAGGAGCCTACCGAGTTCGTTGAGTGCAACGGCGAGATCACGCTGCTGCTGAAGAATCCCGACATCACCACCGCCGGCAGGATCGCCGAGGCGATCAACGCCGTCTACGCGGGCAGCAGCACGGCCGTCGATCACGGCACGGTCCGCCTCCGCCTGCCGGCGGGATTGGCTAAGGCGGACCTGGCGGGCTTTGTCGACAAGGTCCTGTCGCTTTCGGTCAAGGTGGACTTCCCGGCCGTGGTCGTGATCAACGAGCGAACCGGCACCATCATCATCGGTGAGAACGTGGGCATTAGCACCGTGGCCATCTCGCACGGGAATCTCTCGATAATCACCGAGGAGAGGGACTATGTCTCCCAGCCGCTGCCGTTCTCCGAGACGGGCGCCACCGAGAAGACCCAGCGGACGGCCATCGCCACAGCCGAGGAGCAAGGCCATCTGCACGTGCTTCCCAGACAGGTGTCGGTGGCGGAGCTGGCGAGGGCGCTGAACGCGATGGGACTGGCCCCGCGGGACATCATCTCGATCTTCCAGGCGCTGCGCCAGGCCGGGGCGCTCCAGGCCGAACTCAAGGTCATGTAGGAGTCACGGATGGACGGGATCGGCCTACCGACCGAACCGCTTGGGCTGGGCCTGTTGCTGCCCATGGGTTGCCTTGCCCAGGGGCGCATCGGGCAGGGAGGCTCTCCGTTGGCGGCCCAAAAGGCCGCCAGGGACTTCGAGTCCGTGCTGGTTCACAAGGTTCTTGAGGAAATGAGCCGGACCGTCGGTGAGTCGGGGCTTCTAGGCTCGGAGATGACCGGGCAGGTTGAGGGCCTGTTCTGGTTCTACCTTGCCCAGGAGGTGGCCAACAAGGGCGGGCTGGGCCTGTGGAAGGAAATCTACCGGCAGCTCGAACCCCCCAACGCCACGGACCGGAAGGCGCCTGCACCGGAGTTGTCGAAATGATATTGCTGACACCCTACGCCAAGGACCTCCTGTCCGAGCTGAACGCCGTTCTTGATGAGGAGATTGCGCTATTGAGCTTGCGGCGGTCGCAGATGAAGCTGCTGTCGGGGGCCATTCTGGACCGCGATGACGCAGCCGTTGAGCGCATCTTGGACGAGATCGAGCGGACGGGGGAATTGCAGGCCCAGACCGACGCCAAACTGGGCAATCTGCGGAACTCTCTGGCCGGGGAGTTCGGATGTCAGCCGGAGCAGATGCGGCTGTCCAGGCTTCTGGAGGCGATGTCCGGGCAGGACCGCCAGGCCCTCCAGCAGCGAAGGCAGATGGTGGCGCAACTGGCCGGGGAGCTGCAAAGGCAGCATCTGGAGACGGCTGTGGTGGTCTTTGAGTGCGCGCGGATCAACCGACTGCTCCTGGAGTGCCTCTGTCCTTCCGGGGGTTCGGTGAGCACCTACGGGGCCGACGGCGTCGGCGCATGGTGCAGCGAAGGGGGGCTTGTGGACACGGAGTTGTGAATCATGCTGAATTTCGAGATCGGCCTCAGCGGGCTGCGGGTCGCCCAGCGGGCCATCGAGTACATCGGCACTAACATCGCCAATGCCAGCTCCGAGGGCTATCACCGCCAGGAGCTGAAGATCTCCCCGCGCGAGCTGGGAGTCGCCCCGAACTTCGGCGCCCCCGGGACGCTGCTGATCGGCGGGGTGGAGATCACCGCCGCCATCCGCTCGATGGACCAACTGCTGGAGCACAGCATCGTGCGCCAGAACCCCCTGCTGGGCCAGGTCTCGCAGGAACTGTCAACGCTGATGCTGGTCCAGGGCGCCATGGGCGACCTGGATACCCAGGGGCTGACCGCCGCCATGAGCAAGTTCTTCAATTCCATGAACGAACTTGCCTCCCAGCCGTCCAGCCAGGCGCTTCAGCAGCAGGCCGTCTGGGCGGGCGACGCCATGGCCGGGCAGTTCCGCAACCTGGCCGATTACCTCCAGGACCTGGACCGGCAGCTCGTCGCCGAGGCCCAGAGCGTCATGGACAAGGTCAACGCCCTGACCGCGGAGATAGCCAAGCTCAACGACGAGGCCGGGTTGGCGACGTTGCGCCAAAACGACGCCAATATCCTCCTGGATCGCAGGGACCAGGCGATAAAGGAACTGTCGGAGCTGGTGGACGTCGAGACCAATGAGCGCGGCGCCCAGCCGGGCATGGTCAACGTGTCGATCTGGGGAATGCCCGTCGTGCTGAATACCCAGGCGACGGAACTGGAGCTGGGGACCGTCGAAGGCCAGAAGCTGGGCGTCTCGATCAAGGACGCAAGCAATTTCATCACTGACGTTGAGGGCGGCCAGCTCGGCGGGCTGCTGGCGCTGAAAAACAGCATCATCCCCGACATCCGGCAGGACCTGGACACCCTGGCCGCGGAGATCATCGACCGCATCAACCGTTACCACGTCCAGGGCATCGGCGCGGCCGGGTCGTTCACTTCCCTCGCCGGGTGGTCCGTCGGCGATGAAACAGCGGCGCTGGCGGACCTCAGCGACGACATCTCCGCCGGGGAACTGTTCGTACGCGTCATCAAAACCTCCACCGGCCAGGCGACGGTCAACCGGATCGACATCGCCGATCCAGCCACCTACACTTTCGGCGACCTGGCCGACGACCTGGACGGCCTGACGGGGATATCGGCCTCCGTCAGCGGCTTGGCGTTGCACATCGAGGCTGAGAGCGGCTACGAGTTCGATTTCCTGCCCGTCTCCCAGGCCGATTTTGGCGGAGGCGACTGGTCGGGGGGCAACACAGCCGAAATCTCGCTATCGGGAGTATTCAGCGGCGAGTCCAACGGTAGCTACACCGTCACCGTCGAGGGCGGAGGCGGGGTGGGCGTCGACGAGGGGCTGTCGCTGGCGGTCACCGACGCGGACGGCAACCTGGTCAAACGATTCAACGTCGGATTGGGATACGCTGCGGGGGACCTGCTGGACCTGGACAACGGCCTGAAACTTGCCCTCTCGGCGGGCGATCTGGTCGAAGGCGACAGCTTCACGCTGGACGCGCGGGCGGATTCAGACACCGCGGGGGTGCTGGCGGCGCTGGGCATCAATACGCTGTTCGCCGGCAATTCCGCCGCCAGCATCGCCGTCAGCAAGGCAATCCTCTCCGATCCGGCCCGGATCGCAACCGCCAGGGGGACCGACGGCGCCGACAACCTCAACGCGCTTCTCATGGCCGGCGTGGGGGAGGAAAGCCCGGATACCCTGGGCGGAATGACGCCGCAGGACTACTACGGGATGATGGTCACCGGCGTGGGCCAGAACATCTCTCTGCGCGAGGCCCGCAAGGCGGCGCTGGAGGATGTCTCCCAACAACTGGTCAACCAGCTTGACCACGTCAGCGGCGTGGACATCAACGCCGAGGCGGCCAAGCTGGTCATCTTCGAGCGGATGTTCCAGGCCGCGGCGAAGGTGATGACCACCCAGGCCCGGACGCTGGAATCGCTGATGGAGCTGATATGAAATCGGCTCCTGAAAGGAACGAAGCGACATGAGCGGTTGGGGCGCCATCTACAACAACACCAGCTACGCTCTCCGCCTGCAATCGGAGACCCTCGCGCGGCTCCAGGAGCAGACGGCCACGGGGGCAAGGGTCATCCGCGCCTCCGATGATCCCGTCGACGCGCGCAGGATCATGTCCCTACAGGCCCAGACTGAGTCCGTCAGCGGCTACCTCAAGAACATCAACAGCGTGGACCTGACCCTCTCGGAGATGGACACGCAGTTGCAGAGGATCTCCCAGGCAATGACCCAGGTCCACGGCTACCTCACCCAGGCCGCCACGGGCACCCTCAGCGATGCGCAGCGGAAAGGCATAGCCGAGGCGGTCGACCAGACGCTGGAGATGATGCTGGGCCTGGCGAATTTCAAGAGCATGGGCCTCTACCTCTTTGGAGGCGCCAACACAACCGACCAGCCGTACTCGGCCACGCGGACCGGCGGTAAGATCACGTCGGTGACCTATCAGGGCAGCCTGGAGGAGTGGCAGGTGCCGGTAGCGCCCGGGGTGCAGATGACCGCGGCGATATCCGGGGACAAGATATTCCGCACCGACCAGCGGGAAGCACCCGTCTTCCTGGGCAACACCGGCGCCAAGGCCGGGGCCGGCACGGCCAGCGCCAGGGGCGACGCGTGGTTGCTCGTCTCCCATGGCACCACCGCCTACGGCGGATCCATCGGCCTGGCGGCGGGAGACAGCTCCCCCGACGGCGACACGATCCTGGGAAGCTCGCACACCCTGACCGTTGATGCAACCAATCAGACCCTGCGCCTGGATGACGGGTCGGCGGTGACCTACGAGGCCGGCGAGACCAACGTCCGCGTCGTCAACGCCGCCGGCGAGGTGGTCTACGTCGACGTCTCCGGCCTGACCCTTCCGGCGGGCCAGCAGACCGTGAGCATCTCCTCCACCGTGAAGCTCTCCATCAACAACGGTGCAAGCAGCGTCGAATCGGACCTGACGGAGGCGAATCTCGCCGTTACGGACTCCAGGGACGGAACGATACTCTACGTCGACACCACGGGCATCGAGCGCCTGGGCACGGAGCCGGTGCGGATCCCGGGCACGCATGACCTGTTTGGGACCCTGATCACCATCCGCGACTTGATGAGCAACGAACGCGGTCTGTCGCTCTCCCAGCAGCTCGATCTGCTCAACAAGGCCGTTGCGTCCATGGATGAAGTCATGGGCACGCTGACGCAGAACATGGTGATCGTTGGCGGGCGGTTACAGGCGGCCGAGGGCCTCCTCAACAGCATGGAGGAGATCAAGATTGCCGCCAAGGACGAGGCCGCCAGGCTTCAGGACGCCGACCTGGTGGAGCTTGCGATCCAGATCGCCCGCAGCCAGAACATGTATGAGATGACCCTGGCGTCGGCCTCCAAGCTGTTGAACCTCTCCCTGCTGGACTTCATCCTGGGTACTACTTAGGTTTGATGTTCCGGCTGTAGTTCGGTCGTGGCACGGGGGTCCCCACCGGAGGGCCATGCGGTCTCGCCCTGACTGCGGCAGGTGTTTTCCGAGCATAGCGCAAGATATTTGCGCGCATCGCCTGGCGGGAAATCCCGCCGAAGACCTCCCCGGCGCCTTCAGTAAGCCGCTGCGCTCGGGCGGTGCAGCGGAAAACCTCTCCGCAAGACCGCCGGCCGGCGGAGGCACGGCGTTTGCACAACCTTGGATGCCCGCGATATGCGCACAGCACGCGCGGCCAATAAGGAACCCAGCGGTGACAGACGATTCCCCAGGACACGAAGGCTATAGCCCAATCCCGCGACTGGCGGAGGCCGGCCGGTACGAGGAGGCGTTAGTCGCCATCCAGAGACACCTGTTCGATTCCCCCAAGGACGGAGAGGCCCTCAACGACGCCGGGGCGATCCTGCACGCCCTGGGGCGCTTCGACGAGGCGGCTGAGCACCTCAAGCGCGCCCTGGCCCATCTTGAGGGCGACCCTGCCGCCGAGGCCCTGCGGAACCTGGCGGAAGTCTACCTGTCATCCGATCGGCCCGCCGAAGCGGAGGCGCTATTCGGGGACCTGGCCAAAGCGGGTGTCCTTTCGGCCGAGTTGGCCAACCGGGCCGTGAACGGCTTTTTGAAGCAGGCCGACCCAGCCGGGGCCGTCGAGGCGCTTCTGCGTTCGCTGGAGATATGCCCCGGTCAGGCGCCGCTTGTGCCAGTGCTGGAAAAGCTGCGAAACCTGCGGGCCAAGATTGCGATGTTCCACCCAGCCGGCTTGACCAAGGCGATGGGCTGCGTTCACGACTTCCTGGCCAAGCGCTTCCAGCTCCGCCTTTTCCAGGGAGAAAGCACCGAGGAACTCACCAGGATGTTGCACTGGTGCGACATCGCGTGGTTTGAGGACTGCACGCGGCAGTTGGCTATCGCCTCCAAGGCGGCCAAGAGGTGGCGGATCGTCTGCCGCCTGCGGCTGGAGGGGGCGTATTCCCCCTGGGTGGAGCAGGTGCATTGGGAGAACGTGGACTTGCTGATTGCCCCGCCGAATCAGGCAATACTGGGCTACTTCAGCCGGCGCGTCCCCGAGCTTCCGAACAGGACCCGCATCGCGGCGATCCCTGACGGGGTGGACACGGCAAGGTTCGCATTCCAGGATCGCCCGCGCGGCAGGAACCTCGCCTGCATCGGCCGGGTGGACTTGCTGCACAACCCGATGTTCCTGCTCCAGTGTTTCCGCCAACTGCGCGCATCGGACGGGCAATACCGGATGTTCTTTGCAGGCATGTTCACCGACGACAGGGTGGAGCAGTATCTGCGGCAGGCGATTAAGCACATGGGCCTCTCGGCTGCCGTGTCTTTCGACGGCTACCAGGAAGACCTTCCCGCCTGGCTGGCCGACAAGCATTACGTCGTCTCGGCCGAGGTGGCGTCTCTTCAGCCAACCAGCGTCTTGGAGGCCATGGCCTGCGGGCTGAGGCCCGTCGTCCACCGTTTCCCAGGCGCGCAGGACTTCCTGGGCGACGATTACCTCTTCGCCACCCCGGAAGACTTCTGTCGGCAGATAGTCCGTGAGCCGTACGAGCCGACGGCATACCGCGATATGGCGGCAGGGAGATTCGAGTTGAATCGCCAGCTTGCCACGGTCAATGGCATACTGCGCGAACTGGAGAAGATGCCGTCGTTGAAGGCCCGGCCAGGAGCATCGCCGGTTGCCGCTCCTGCCGCCAAGGACGGAGCGGAGGCATGATCGACGTTGTGACGGACAAGGCCCGGCCGCTGGTCAGCCTGATCGTGACACCATGCGACCGGCGGGACCTGATGCTGCGCAGCCTCCGCAGCGCCACCGCACAGGATTACGCCAACCTCCAGATCATCCTTGCCAATGACGGCAGCGAAGACCTGCCCAAGCTGGCCGCCTCCCCGCGCAATCCGCGGATCGCGCTGGTCCCGTCACCGTCAGGCCGCCGACTCGGGCCGATGCTCAACGCCGCCGTTTCCCAGGCCAGAGGAGAATACGTCGCCTACCTCACCGGCCCGGACGTACACTACGCCTTTCACGTGAGCAGCCTGGTTGCCGCGTTGTCCGCCGCACCGGAATGCCAGGTTGCGTACGGCGATTTCTACAAGACCTACTGCAAGCTCCGCAGCGACGCCAAGCCGGTCGTTATGGGCAAGGCGGTGGCCGGCGGAGACGATTTCGACCGTATGCTCCTGAGCCTCCGAGACTGCATCCGCCTCAGCGCCGTGATGCACCGGCGAGGCCTGCTGCATCGAGCTGGCCTGTTCGATGAGTCGCTGGAGGCCCTTGCTGAATGGGACCTCCTCCGCAGACTGGCGTTCTACACCGACTTTGTCCACGTCCCGCAGGTAACGGGAGAGTTCTTTTGTCCAGTTGACGGTGATGCATGGTCGTCAGCCGCCGGTCGCGACGACGAGGCTTTCGCTCAGTCTGCGCTCGCGATCCGCGCAAAGAGGCCGCCCAAGCCCTGGCCGAAGATGCCGGACGTCTCGATCATCTTCGTCCCGCATCGCCTGGACGCCGCCGCCGCGACGATCGACGAGGTCCGCCGCCACACCTTCGTGCCTTACCGGATCTACTTGCCGCTGGCGGGACATGAGCTTGGACTGTTGGACATGTGCGCCCTCGATGTCGTTGGCGTGCCGGTGGCGCCTGGCACGCCCCAGGATGCCCGGGTGGACAAGGCCCTGGCCCGCTGTGAAGGCGATTACGCGGCGGTTGTGCTTGGCGGCCTGCGGCCCGAGACGGGGTGGGTGGAATTCCCTCTCCAGGCTCTGATGAAAACCGGCCTGCCGGACCGAGCCTTCGTTGTTCCCAATCAGCCGGAAGGCGCCTGGGCGGCGGTGTTCCGCAGGGACCGGCTCCTTAATGCCCGAAGGGCCAACCCGGCCCTTTCGGTCCGCGGGTCCGTCCAGGAAGCGGGGATCGTCGTTGGCGAGCCGGCTGACCAAGACCATCCTCTCGCGCAGCATCGCCTGCTGGCCGAGGCGCGGCGATTGCAGCAGGAAGGCAGTTGGCACAAGGCCGCTGCGGTTTACCAGGGGGCGAAAGACTGGCGCAAATCCCTTCCGATTCAGCGCCAGGCCCTGCGGTCGCTTCACCACGCCGGCCGCTTGGAAGAGGCGATGGAGATGTCCCGGGGCCTCAACCGGCGCCACCCCACCGTCCAGACGCTGCTTGTGGAGGGCAAGCTGCTCCGCCGGGCGAATCGCACAAATGAGGCCGTTGTGGCGCTTCGAGAGGCACAAGCCGTCCTGATGAGAGGTTGAGAATGGAAACGGGCGACTGGCCATTCGACGAACTTGAGGCCGAGGAAGCGGTGGACCAGCATTACGAAGTCCTCAAGGAGCTGGCCGACTGCTGCACCGCCCTTGGAGACGTCCGCCTGGCGAGGGAGTGCTACCGCGGTGCGATGGCGCTTGCCCCCGGCGAGGCCGCACCGCACGTGGGATTAGGCACCATCGCGATACAGACCGGCCGGCTTGACGAGGCGGAATTGGCCTTCCGGGCGGCCTTGAAGACCGCCCCCGATTGCGCCGAGGCATACGGGGGTCTGGCGATGGTCGCCCAACATCGGCGGGACTACACAGGAGCCTTTGAGATGTACCTCAGGTGCCTGGAACTGGACAGCGATAACCTCGTCGCGATGCTGGGCCTGTTCCAAACCTCTTGCCAGATGGGTTCGTTCGCCAGGATAATCCATTACCTGGAACTGTATCTGGACAGACATCCCGGCGACACCTCCGTGCTGTTCTGCCTGGCAACGCTGTACGCCCGCGAGGGGCGTCTGGCGGAGGCAAGGCAGTCGCTGCTGGCCCTCCTGGCGCTGGAGCCGGACAAGAACGAGGCGGCTAACCTGCTGGAAGAGGTCCGCCTGGCCTCGGCTGAGACGATGGGGGTAAGCTCATGAAAAAGGCCCCCCCAGTGTCAGGCGCAGCCAAATCCGACGAGTCATGCGACGATATGCAGGCGGCGCTGGAGAGTCTCGCCTCGCTGATCTCCGGCCAATTGGCAGCGGCGAATGAGGGGGACTGCGATAAGGTGCTGGCGCTGGGAACACAGATCGACCAGGCGCTGAAGGACGCGTTGCCCTTTGACGAGGTCAGTCCAAAGGGCGCGGCGCTACTCAGGCAGATCGTGGATAAGCGGCGGAAGCTCGTCCTCAAGCTCGCCTCTCAGAAAGCCGAGACCGCGCGAGAGCTTTCCAGGCTCCGCCGCGGGCGCGCGGGCCTGCGCGGATACCGCCAAAGCACCGGTGCGTAGCTCCGACGGATTTCGTGGTCCGTCCCCTCACCGCGGCGGGAGACCTGTGGCGATGCGTCATGGCTGTCGGGCGACACAAGAGTTTGCACCCGCTCGAACCTGGACAAGGAAAAGACAGATGAGTCCGAGACGAACGCTTTTCGGATTGATGCTCGCCCTGGCGATCTTTGTGCTATGCGGGTGCCCAGCGCCGGTGGAGGTTCAATTCTCTCCGGAGCTGCGGCACAAGTCGGAGATGACCGTCGCGGTGCTGCCGTTCGAACAAGGCGAGCCGCCGCCATCCCATCAGGAGACGTTGTGGATGGGGGTGTTCGCCAAGGATACCGGCGGGATGCTCAGCGACACCTTCGCCACCGAGCTGATGCGAGTCCCCGGGTTTCGGATCGTCGAGCGCAGCCAATTGAAGAAGATACTGGAGGAGCAGGACCTTTCCCTGACGGAGTTGATCGCCAAGAAATCGGCCCAGGATATCGGACACCTGCTGGGGGTCGACGCAGTGGTCATGGGCACCGTGGGGGACGTGTTCGCGGGTACCACCTTCATTCCCGGCTCGGCCGTCTGTCACTTCTCCTATTCGATAAGGATAGTCGACACGCGGACCGGAATCGTCCTGATCGGCACGACGGTAAGCCGGCAAATCGGTGGGGATATGGACGTGACCAAGCAAATCTTCGCCAGCGTCCGGGCGGTCGTGGACAAGATCGTGGAGTATCGGAAGTAAAGCGGAAGTTGGCGGTCCTGGCAAACAACGCCACCCCAGGTGTCGCTTAGGGGTGGCGTGCTTGCGCGGCGTGGTTTATCCGTGGCAAAGCCCCATCCCGTTCCTACACCGCCGCGGCGACCATGTCGCCGATCTGACCGGTGGAATAGCCCATCTTCCCAGCCGCCTGGCTTTTCATCCTTGGCGTGACGGCCAGGATTGCGCGTTCCACCATCTCGCCTGCCTGCATGAGCTTGGCGTCGTTGGTGTTGTTGCCGGTCTCGCGGAGGAGCATCGCCAACGCGGCTATCGCGGCGATGGGGTTTATGACGCCCTGCCCGGTGTACTTGGGGGCCGAGCCGCCGATCGGCTCGAACATGCTCAACCCCTTGGGATTGATGTTGCCGCCGGCCGCAACGCCCATGCCGCCCTGGATCATCGCGCCCAGGTCGGTGATGATGTCACCGAACATGTTCTCGGTGACGATCACGTCGTAGAACTCGGGGTTCTTGACCATCCTCATGCAGCAGGTGTCCACGTGGTTGTAGTCGGTCTTGACGTCGGGGTACTCCCTGGCCACGTCCTGGAAGGCCCTGAACCAGATCTCCCCGACGTAGGTCAGCACGTTGGTCTTATGGACCAGGACAAGGAACTTCCTGCGGTTCCGCCGGCGGCAAAGCTCAAAGGCGTAGCGGACAGCCCGCTCGGCGCCCATGCGGGTGGTGCAGTTGACCTGCGTGGCGACCTCGTGCGCCGTGCCACGGTACTGGATGCCGCCCATGCCCGTGTAGATGCCCTCGGTGTTCTCTCGCACCACCACGAAGTCGATGTCGTCGGGGGTCTTGTCCTTCAGCGGCGTCCAGACGCCCGGATAGAGCTTGACCGGCCGGAGGTTGATGTACTGGTCCAGTTCAAATCTCAGCCGCAGGAGCAGGCCCTTCTCCAGGATGCCAGGGGCGATCTTGGGATGACCGACGGCGCCGAGATAGATGGCGTCGTATCTCTTCAGCTCGGCGATCTCTTCCTCGCCAATGACGGGGATGGAGGGCCTGTTGGGATCGCCGCCGGCGGCCAGATACCGCTCGCCGCTGACGTTGAACTCCTTGGTCTGGTAGTCCAGCCCGACCTTCCCGGCGGCAGCAGCCAGCACCTTCAGCCCCTCGGCCACCACTTCCGGCCCCGTGCCGTCACCGCCTATGACCGCGATTCGCATCATGTGGCTTCCTTTCCTCCGCCACGCCAATTGCACCTGGAGGTCATTCAGCAGGCCTGGCACCTTAGCAGCAACCGGGATGGCACACAAGCGATTGCACAAGGCCCTCAGTGCTTGATTGGATGGGCCATAGCGACTAACCTACCCAATAAGTGGGATGTGTGGGCTTGGGCATGGTTCGACGGCGGCAACGCGCAGGGAGTCCGTTGCGATGAGAGGGCTTTTGTCTTGCCTGATGGTGGCCAGCGTTACAGGCTTGGCCGGCTGCCAGGCCGGGACAGCGGAGCCAAGGTCCCAGGGGAATCCCTCGCTTCAGGCGGGGCGGGTCAACGCGCGATGCCATCTTATCCGATGACATTGGTATTGGTGGCTTCCGCGCCTGCTGGAATGGGGTAGCATAATGTCGTTCGTCGGTTCATTTCGTGCCGCACAATTGGGGCGTCTCCGTTGCGTGCGTTTCATCGCGCTTGGGACCACCACGAAAGGCGTGGCACTGAAAGGCCCCCTGTTAGGGGACCAATGGCTGGGGTATGGGTGGGAATGAATTTACGGTAGGGAAGGTGTTCACCACGGACGAGTGGGCCGGGCTGGCAAGCCAACTGCCGCTCTCGCCTCGTCAGGCCAATCTGGTCCGATTGCTCCTGGAGGGCGCTGGGGACAAGCGTATCGCACAGGGCATGGACATCTCCGTCCCGACGGTCCGCACCTACATGTCCAGGTTGTTCCGAAAGTTGAATGTGCAAGATCGACATGAGCTGGTCTTGTGTGTGTTTGGTCAATTCCGGAAAGAATGCCGCGGGTTGGGCTGCCCTCGTTGTCAATGACAGGGCAATTGACGACTTGTGGCTTTTCGATTCTGTAGTAGAATCCCGATAAGCTTTCTTTAATGCAATGCAACAACAAGGTGAGGAGACAGTAGCTGTAGGGCTTTGCGGGCAGGCCGCTCAACCTTCCTGACCAAGCCGCGTGCGTGAGAGTGCCTCGGATTTGGGGTTCGTGAGGCAGGACTACGCGGGATTTTAGAACGAGGAAGGTCAAAGATGAGGACTAAGAGAGGCCTGATCGGGGCGGTTTTGCTTGTCCTACTGGCGGCAGGCCCGCCTCAAGCACCTGCGGCGTTACTGGAATTGAGCGACTATTCGTCTGACGGCAACGCCTTCAATGCCGCCGAGTACCTCACCGCCGACCTGGCTTTCGCGGTTGTGGACACCTCGCTGACGCTCACCGTGACCAACAGGACTTTCAACGACTATCCCAACACGAACCAAACCGCCTTCGACATCACCGAGCTGTATTTCAACATCGACCCTCAGTCGAATGTTGCAGGCCTGACTCTGGGGCAGGTCTGGTGGTGCGACCCAAACGGCACGAAAATAGACGGCAACAAGCTCAAAGGCTGGACCAACGGCGTCAGCACCAACGGTTACCACGTCAACGGGTTCGGGATGTATGACGTCCATCTCGTGGGCAGCAATCCGCCGGTGATATCCCCGACCGGGACCGGGGGCGTTTATACCGTCCAGTTCGTCTTTACCATCAGTGGAACCGGCCCGTTTTCGGATGCCGATTTCACGACTTCGCTCAGCGGGCCTTTTGACAGTGGCCCGGAGATCCTCGGGCTTGCCGCCGCAAAATTCATTCACGGCGGTCCTACCCACAGTGAGAGCGCCTACGGCGTGGTGGTTCCCGAGCCGGGGACGATTTGCCTGCTGGCCCTGGGCGCCACGGCGTTGATCCGGCGAAGGCGTCGTGTAGTCTTGAGCTCTGCGTCCTCATGATGCTGCTTCTCCACGGAGCCCAAGCGGTGGGTCCTCCCTCCACCACCGCTTGGCCTCCGTGGGGGTGCATTCCTCTCCGGGGAGTCCCTGCTCGCGGCGGGCCGCACCGACGGCTGCGTAACCCCGACGTACGAGGACAACGACCTGGGGTTACGCGTCTCCGAGGTCCCTGAGCCAACTATCATGGCGCTACTGGCCCTCGGCGCCCTGGGAATGCTTCCCCGCACGCGGAAATAATCAGGCGTTCCTGAGAGAAAAGGGATACTTCAGCGGGCGGCTCTCATCAGGCGGTCCGCTTGCCTGCGCGAACTGCCCAGATGGTTGCCCCATCAAGACAAGCGCGACCTGGGGCTTGTCCGCCACGGGCTTGCCCGAAGCGGAGCCATCATTGCGGCTGCAAGGCACTGGCCCCGAGTCGCTCGGTAAAGCCATGCCATTGCTCCTTTCCCGCCAGGATGTAGTGCTTGAATCGTTTGACCACGTAAGCTAACTTGGGCGGGTGGTCGGGGGCTGATCGGCGCGAGCGAGATGGCGGCAAGGTTTATTGAACTTGGCACTGCCAAGGCAATCCGCCGGTGGCGGATCGCACCCTTATTCGCGGCCGGGATGGCGCCATGGAACCGCATTCACAATGCGAATGTCAATAACAGGTCGGTGTACGCAAGAGAGGTCTTGACTCCCCTGCTGATGGTCTTGGCCGGGGTGCTGGACGGGTGCGGGGCCGGGCCGATCGAGCCGCAATCCCGGGCCAGCCCGACAAGCGCGCAGAACCGGGTGGGGTTCGAGGACCCCGCCGCCGGGCGTCTGGTCGAAGTATTCCGGGCCGATACCGAGAGGCTGCCCAGCGGGCTTCTTAAGGTCACCGTCACGTTGCGCAATAAGACCAGAAGCGCCCTCTGGGCGGACATTCGCACAAGTTTCCTTGACGCCAACGGCAAGGCGCTGGAGCAGACCAACTGGACGCCGACGCGCCTGGGCGCGCGGGCGATGGCTGAGTATACCTGCACTTCCACCAGCGGCCAGGCGGCTGATTACGAGGTCATCATCCGCAAACCGGCCAAGTCGCTGGGAGCGCCCTAGAAGTTCCGCGAGATCGTGATTGAGGAGCTTCTGCCGCCACGGTGCGGGTAGAATGGCAAAGGGGCAGGCACCGACGATGGGTATATGCGAGCTTCGAATGGAATAGGCAGCGTCAGGGACGGCAAATGGACCACGAGAGCGGCTTCTTCGACTTGCAGGTCAACGGCTACGGCGGGGTGGATTTCAACCGGGACGATCTGTCGGCAGAGTCCTTGCACCAGGCCTGCCTCCGCCTGGAGGCCGACGGCGTCGCGGACATCCTGGCGACGATCATCAGCGACGATCCAGACCGCATGGCGCGGCGCCTGGCGAATCTGACGGCCCTGCGCGAACAGGACGCGATGGTGCGGCGGATGATCGTCGGCTTCCACATCGAAGGCCCGTTTCTGAATGAATCTCCGGGCTACCGAGGCGTGCACAGGGCGGAGGCGATCCGCCCGGCGGACCCTGGGGCCATGGAGGCCCTTCTCGATGCGGCTGCGGGTCTAGTCCGCATTGTCACGCTGGCGCCGGAGCGGGACAGCGGTTTCAAGGTCATCAGGATGCTCGCCCGTCGCGGCGTGGTGGCCTCGGCGGGGCACTGCGACCCCGCATTGGACCAGCTCCGGGCCGCCGCAGACGCGGGGCTGACGATGTTCACGCATCTGGGCAACGGCTGCCCGCACGAGATGGACCGGCACGACAACATCATTCAGCGGGCGCTAAGCCTGCGCGACCGCTTGTGGCTCTGCTTCATCGCCGACTTGGCTCACATACCCGCTCCGGCGCTGGGCAATTACCTTCGCGCCGCCGGGATGGACCGGTCCATCGTCGTCACGGACGCCGTCGCGGCGGCAGGGGCCGGACCCGGCAGTTACACGCTTGGCGGCCAGGAAGTTGTCGTCGAGGGCGACATGGTCACCCATGGCCGTGGGGACAACCACCTGATCGGCTCCGCCGCGACGATGCGGGAGGCAATGGTCAATCTGGTCGGCAAGCTTGGCCTTGCAGTGGAAGACGCCAGGCGATTGACCGTGACGAATCCTCGCCGTGCCATTGGCCTGGTCCCCGAAGGGGACCCGCCCTCGAGCCGACAGGCCGGGGGGGTGTGGACCGGTTCGGGCGCGCGGACCCATTCGCCAAAGTGAAAGGACGCCCCCCGGGTTCAGCGGTCTTCGATCCGCCCACTCCCGTCGCGGCTGTCCAGCGCCACACCACCCGAATCCAGACGTACTCCCAATCGCGCGTTGACTTGACACGATACTGCTTCAAACCTAGCTTATGCGGAGTCGTCGGTCCTCAGGCGGGCAGGGAAGGATGCCAACCCAGCCACTTCCAGTCGCGGTCATCGGCGTCGGAGGCTTCGGCGGCCTCACGCTCCAGGCCCTGCGCAACGTTGCCTCGGTGAAGGTCGTGGGCGTCTCCGACAGGAATCCCACCGTCGCCGAGCGGGCCGGTCGGACGGCGGGAGTGCCCGCCTACAGCGACAATCGCTCCCTGCTGGCTGAGACTCACCCGAGTGCGGTGTACCTGGCCGTGCCGCCCATGGCCGGGCCGGAACTCGTCACCGCTTGCGCCGAACGCGGCATCGCAGTCTGGAAAGAGCCTCCGCTGGCGAGGAACCTTGACGAAGGCGTGGCTTTGGTTCGGCGGATGGAACGCGCCGGGCTGAAGTTCGCCGTGGGGACCCAGCGGCGATTCGCCACGGGCTATCGCAAGGCCTGGGAGCTGCGAGCGTGGGTAGGCCCGGTTTTCCTTGCCAGGGCCCACTACCTGTTCAACTGGGGACCGGAGTTGGGCTGGCGCGCCGACAGGGCCTCCGCCGGCGGCGGGGCGCTTCTGGAGCTGGGATATCATCCCATCGATCTGATGATATGGCTGCTGGGGATGCCGGAGGATGTCTATGGCCTCAGCGCGCGTGCGGGCCGGCTACGGACCGCGCAGACCGAAGCCCAGACCGAGCGCGTCTACGACACCGACGACACCGCTGCGGCGCTGCTGCGATTCCCCAGCGGGGCGATGGCATCCGTGGTGACCACCCGTTCCTCCGGGCCGGTCAGCGAGGAGCTCAGCCTCCATGGCCGAAGCGGCTCGCTGACGGCCACCAGCGAGATGTGCACGCTCCGCGATCCCGACGGCAACGTCCTGGACGGGGTCCGCACTGAATCCGGGCCGGTCGCGGTGCTTCAGCGCCAGGCCGAGGCGTTCGCCGCGGCAGTGGCCTCCGACAGCCCCACCTACGAATGCTCCGGCCTGGAGAACCTGCTTAACCTGGCCGTCATCGAGGCGATCTACCTCTCGGACTCCACCTGCCAGCCGGAGAACCCCTCGCGATTGCTCGCCTCGCGAGGCCTTTCCGTCGAGGACTGCCTGCGTCATCAGCCGGGCCAGCCGGTCGCCCCGGCGCCGGCGCCGCCGGGGGAGGAAGGCTGAGACATCCTGCGGGCAGGCATGCCCGCCCTGCTTCTGCGCTACTTGTTCCCCCCAGGGGGCATGGCCTCCCACTTTCGCCGCGCCAGGTCCGCCAGGCGGCGGTGATGGGTCATGTCCACCTGGAGCGGCGTGACGGTGATGTAGCCCTCATTCAGACAGACGACGTCGTTCTCGTGCTCGGTTGCGGCGAAGCTGTAGACGTCGCCCAGCCGGTAGACCTCCCTGCCCTCGTTGTCGGACTGGAGGTGATAGTCATCCGTCAGTTCGGCGGTGGACTGAGGCACGACCCGCACCCCCGCAGGCCGACCGGGTCCGAGTGAGGGGATGTTGACATTGAGGAAGTCGCCTCTGCCCAGGGGCCATTTCAACAGGTGCTCCAGCACCCAGCGGCACAGGGTAGCGGCGCGGGCGAAGTTCACCTCGCCGGTCATGTCGGCCGAAAAGGCCACTGCCGGTATCCCCAGCATGGCCGCCTCGGCGGCGGCGGCCACCGTTCCGGAGTAGAAGACGTTGATCCCGACGTTGCACCCGGCGTTGATCCCGGCCAGCACCAGGTCCGGCGGACGCGCCAGCAGCTTGCGGATCGCCAATCGCACGCAGTCGGCCGGTCGGCCGTCCACGCTGAGGGCCAGGAATCCCCCCTGCGCGCCGCCCTCGACGTGGACCTTCTGGACCGTCAGGGGCGCCTGTAGCGTGATGGCGTGCCCCGCGGCCGACTGGGGGCTGTCCGGAGCGACGACGTGGATTTCGCCCACATCCG
>Ga0315274_10005154_pt1 | contig 19150 bp, 15 predicted proteins | sample YL17G02_20_MG_FD_203700 | JGI IMG/M metagenome (GOLD analysis project Ga0315274, IMG submission 203700) | Sediment microbial communities from Yellowstone Lake, YNP, Wyoming, USA - YL17G02_20 | ecosystem: Environmental > Aquatic > Freshwater > Lake > Sediment | place: USA: Wyoming | collected... | reverse complement strand
TGGAAAGAATTGTTCTTAAGAACCATTGATTCTGCGGGTAATATATTCTAGATAGCTTTTAGGTTTTTATGCAGGGTGAAATATATGCAATACTTCGGGCACGAGAATATAGTTGGTTGCACCTATTTCGTTTTATGATAGCCTTTCCCTTATTAAATTTGCTATATTAAGATCTGACAAATAGGATTAAATGCTTCAATAGGATATCGTTATGGAGAACATCGGTAGAATTGGTAAAACTGAACGCAGAATTGGTGATCGGAATCATAATAGATATATTGCCGAGGGCATCGCCCAGCATAAACCGACAAAATTGGCTCCATCCGCGTTAATAGAGCCCCTCCCAGATAACGTTATGCAGCAATTTATTTCGAAGCATAGTGAGCTCCACCACTCACTTGAAAGAATGATCGGCCCTCCTACCTACTCAGATTCTGGTTTCATTCTATACCGTGGAGACTGCTGTGAATTGATTCAACGGTTACAAAGTGCCTCTTTTCAGGTAAACCTAACTATAACGTCCCCCCCTTATAATATTGGTAAAGAGTATGAATCCAAAATGACTTTAGATGAATATATAAAGTGGTGCTCCGAGTGGATGACGCGGATATATCAAGTTACATCAAGCTCTGGATCCTTTTGGCTTAATGTGGGCTATCTTGAGGTTAGAGGTAAGGGCCTATGTGTACCCATTCCCTATTTACTTTGGGATAAGTCACCCTTTTATTTTCTTCAAGAAGTCGTCTGGAAATATGGTGCCGGTGTGTCTACGAATCGACGTCTCAGCCCTCGGAACGAGAAGTGGTTGTTCTTTGTAAAGGATCATTATAGTTACACTTTCAATCTTAACGAAATACGAGATCCGAACGTCAAATATCCGAATCAAAAGAAATACGGTAAATATCGCTGCAATCCACTTGGGAAAAATCCTTCAGATGTCTGGGAGTTCCCAAAAGTGACAACTGGAGCAAAAAGGAGTTCAAAAGAGCGAACCGGACATCCAGCTCAATTTCCGCTTCAAGTGGTTGAACGTATTGTGCGCGCCTCATCAAATCCGTTGGAAATTATATTAGATCCATTTGCTGGCTCATGCTCCGCAGGCATTGCGGCAGTCGGTCTAGGTCGGATGTTTATAGGCATTGAAAAAACGCAGGATTATTGTGATATGGCGATAAAGAGATATGAGAAATTCAAAAAAGAGAAAGACTACAATCAGCGGCAGAGAAGACTGTTTTAGCTATAAGGAATATAGCTCTATGAGTTTTGAAGCCTCTACCTCTTGTGCAAGCCTCGATTGCTGACCAGTAGCAGCCCTCTGACCAATCCAGTCTGTTGAATCGATCCACCCGAATCTAATCAGGCTGATGTCTGGTCTTCGCTTCTTTTTAGTGAACTTCTCAAAATTGACAGCGAGATAATAGCCAGTTTTTGCTTTCTTCCCTTCCGTGCTCTGTTGAGCGTAACTTCGATTACCGAAAATATGTTTTGGATTGGATGACGTTTTAATTTCTATGGAGTATCTATCATTAGGTATGTAAACAATATCTTTGTCTCCAGCTGTCTTTTCGGTCCTCCAAAGTTTCGGATATCGGGCTTGTAACTCTAGAGGAATTAGCTCGTGCAGAAGAAACCCCATTATTTGTGGCTTTGGAAATATATGAGACCCTATTTTGAACCTCTTTGTGCCAAGTTTTGACGAAAAAATTGAGTACCAAGACTTCAAGACAACGTCAACAAGTTCTGCATTCTCAAGGGGATGTTCCTTTAACAGCCGGACCGTTATGTTGTACCATTTATCAGGGGATGATCCTTCGTAAGGTGATTTCATCGATCAAGGTCCTCAAAGAACTGAGAGGGTGCGACGCCCAACCCGCGAGCTAATGCAATTATATTCAAAAGACTTATATTGCGCTCTCCTCGTTCCACTGCCCCAACATACGTACGATGTAGCCCGGCTGCTTCAGCGAGTTCCTCTTGCGAGAGCTTTCGATTCAGTCTTAAAACTCGGAGTCTTTCACCAAAAACTTTTCTCGAATCTTTCTTCATGAAGGTATAATTATTTTATTGATGACGATGTGTCTACAGACAATGAGTAGCATCGGAACAAAATACGGCGAGAAAATATAAGACTATTCATAAGGAAAAAGGGGACTATTAAAAGGTGATGGCCTAAAATACCTGTAAAAAGGGAAGGCTTCGGTTTATCCTTATAAACCTTTTGATTATTAATAGAAAGGAGACCGAAGCCCATGAAGAAGATACCACCGAGCGAAAGGATACGCAAGGAGATAAAGGAAGAGTTAGAGGAGGGTGCAACCGAAGGGAAAACACTGAGCAGTTTTCTTCGGAAGGGTATGCAGCTTATGATCCAGGAACTTCTGGAAGAAGAAGTTACAGAATTTCTCAAGCGAGGGCACTACGAGAGGGGTAGAGGGGGATATCACCTGGGGTACCGGAACGGATATGAGGCAAGGAAAGTAAAGACAGGGGAAGGGGAGATTCCTGTAGAACTTCCCCAAGTGCGAGACACGAAAGCACCGTACCACTCAAAACTCAGGGAGTTTTTTCGAGGCAACACAGACTGTCTGGAGAAGCTCACAGCCGAGATGTATGCGAGAGGACTCTCCACGCGAGACATTGAAGATGCGCTTATAGAGGTCACCGGGGATATGGTGCTTTCCAAGTCGAGCATCTCCAAGGTAACGGATATTTTATGGAAAGAATACGAAGCATTCAAAGAGAGGGATCTCTCTGGCTATGAAGTAGAGTATCTCTTTTTAGATGGTGTGTATGAGAGTGTGAGGCGGCTTGCAGGGATCAAGGAGGCCATTCTGGTTGCCTGGGGGATTGTACGAGACGGGAGGAAGGTACTCCTTTCGCTTGCTCTGGGGAACAAAGAGAGCCATGCAGATTGGCTGGAGATGCTGAGGGATGCGGTTAAGAGAGGGCTTAGGATTCCCCTTTCCATCACGAGTGACGGGGCGCCTGGACTTATCAAGGCCATTGATGAGGAATTCCCCCGGTCGTTACGGATACGGTGCTGGGTTCACAAGATGGAGAACCTTTCCTCGAAGGTGCCACCTGCTCTTTGGCCTGAGATCAAGGCAGAGATCACCATGATCCGGGATGCGGCGATCTATAAAGAGGGAAAGACCCTGGCCCAACAGTTCATTGTGAAGTATAGGAAAGACTATCCCTCCCTCATTGCTTGCCTCTCGGAGGATCTGGAAGCCCTTCTTGCCCATCTCAAGCTGCCGGTAAGACATCGCAAAAGCGTACGGACAACGAATCTCATTGAACGGAGCTTTGTGGAGCAGAAGAGGAGAACGAAGGTAATCCCTGGATTCTTCACGGAACGGAGTTGTTTGAAGCTTGTTTTTTCCGTACTCATGCATGCCAGTAAGCGTTGGAGACGAATCCCCATGAATGAGCTGGAGATCAAGAAGATTGATGCACTACGTAACGAGCTGGGGTTGGAAGGATCACAGATAACAAAGGTACAAAAAGGTGCTCACGGAATAACCAAGCCTTCTGGTTTTTACAGGAGGAATAGGCATTGACCCTATTAAAAAGATGTCTGCAATATCGTCTAACGGAAACTTGTGATTATCTTTAATGTTGTTGCCATTGATAACCTTTAATCTGTTATAATATACATAATTCAAACAGGAGATAGAGGATATGGCTATACGATACATCTTAAGTGAGTACGTAGAGCAGGCTATGACACAAGCTCTTTATGACAAATCCTAAATTAAGTTGTATAATTGAAAGCGATATCTTTTGGTATAAACGCATAGGAGGCTGTTATGGAAACCTTAAGGGAAAAGGTTAATGCAAAGTTGAGCCATATTCTTCATGATATTAAGGACCTCCAAAAAACCATAATTCATTTAAGACAAGAAGAAGGAAAAGCCAGGGAAGATCGCATTTCAAGATGGCTTCTCTTGGGAAAAGAAGTATCCAGCAAATGGGAAGGAGCTACCGCAGTTACTGAAATAAGGGGGCAGAGAGAAAAAAGATGGTAGAACTAACTGTAGACAGTTCTGTAATCGTAGCTTCGCTTCTTGAACAGGAAAAAGACCATCTTAAGGCCCTTAGCTTATGGAAAGAAGTTGTTATAGGAAATGCTATCGCAATTATGCCTTATACCGTTCTCGTTGAAGTTGTGGCTGCAGTCAGGCGACGGACTGGGCAAAAGGAACTGGCACAGAAGGTTAAAAATGAATTGCTTTCAATGGACACAGTTAATTTTGTTATCTTAGACCCGGATTCGGCATCGGATGCATCCGATATTGCCATAGAAACGGGAGTAAGAGGAATGGATGCAGTGGTTATCCAAACAGCCAAGGAATACAAGACGGCACTCGTAAGCTTGGATACTGAGATAATAGAAAAATCATCAGCAATAGTTAAGATAAAGTCTTTATAGTTTGGCGAACATCCCCTTATGATGAAATTTTACGGAACAGGCAATGACTCACAGGCTCTCTATGACAAGCTTGAAGACGGTTCTTTTGCTGGTCGGATCCCTTCCTGCAAAGGAGTTTTGGCATTTGGAGCCACATTACGCGAGTGCGAAGACGAGCTACGCTCAACTCTCGAAGATTGGATTCTTGTAGGGCTGAAACTCAAACATCCTTTACCAGTAATTGGAGAACATAGGCCGGGAAGTTACAGCTCTTGAATGGAATAATTTATGATCTGCGATATTTGCGGAAAGAACGGAGCACATATCCGTAAAGTTACCGAAACCTGCGGAAAGGGTAAAAAATTACTGCTCATAGAAAATATCCCTATGGTAAGCTGTCCGCATTGCGGAGAGAGTTATTTCACAGCAGAAACTCTTCATGAGATCGAACGGATTAAACTTCATCGCAAAAACCTTGTTGTCAAACGTCCTGTCGAGGTTGCCAACTTCACATAACAGGGAGAGTTTTTAAAAAGTTATCAGCTCTTGTTTTACTCATTTAGGAGGCCAAGCATGGAAAGACTTCCCCCTGTTCATCCTGGCGAAGTATTGTTAGAAGATTTCATGAAGTCCTTAGGCTTGAGCAAATATCGTGTGGCGAAAGACATTGGTGTGCCAACTTTGCGAATCAGTCAGATTGTGCGTGGTCAACGCTCGATTACGGCGGATACGGCATTGAGGTTAGCCCGTTACTTTGGCACAAGCGCAGCAGTCTGGCTACGTCTGCAAGCCCGTTACGATCTTGAAGTAGCGGAAGCCAAAATAGCAAAGCGCATTTACCGTGAAGTCAAGATCTTACAGACGGCACAGCACTCAGTGTCAAGCAGTTGAACAAAAGGAACACGAAACAGTTAAAGCGTCAGGTTTGCATTACCCGCCGGATAACCCTACCGGCAGGGTTCCCTCTTTGAAACATTCAAAGACCGTATCCCTGGTGGAAGAAGTAGCAGGGCCACCTGTCCTGGCGTCCACCTTCATGAAGACGATGCCATCCGGTATAGAGAAGAACCTCATGGGAGTATCTTCTACCACCCTCTGCATGAAGTAAAGCCAGATCGGGCTTGCTGCCTGGGCACCAGTCTCTCCCCTGCCCAGAGGTCTCCGGTCATCAAAACCAATCCAGACGCCGGCAATGAGATCAGGGGTATAGCCGATAAACCAGGCATCCCTGAATTCATTGGTGGTTCCGGTCTTTCCTGCGCAGGGATAGTGTAAGGCAGACACCTTCCGCCCGGTGCCTTCCTCTACTACACTCTGCAGGATGCTGGTCATGAGATAGGCAGTCTGGGGACTGATCACCAGGAACATCCGGGGACGGTTCTGCTCCAGTATCACTCCATCCCTGTCCACGATTTTGGTAATGAAAAGTGGATCCATGAGGGCGCCCAGTGAGGGAAAGGTCGCATAGGCCGTCACGAGTTCGAGGAGAGAAACTCCTGAAGAACCCAGCGCAAGAGTAAGATCAGGAGAAAGGGGAGAACTAACCCCCAGGTTCTTAGCATAGTTGACTACATAATTCACCCCGATCCTCTCCAGTATCTTTACGGTCACCACATTCACCGAATTGGTCAGCGCCTTGCGCAGGCTCGTTGGGCCGTGAAACTCACCATCATAATTTTCCGGCCGCCAGGGTTCGCCGTTTTTTCCGAAGGGATAGGTAACCGGTGAATCATTTATCAGGGAGGCAGGGGTAAATCCCTTGTCGAGGGCTGCCGCATAGACAATAGGCTTGAAGGCAGAACCTGGTTGACGCCTGCTCTGGATTGCCCGATTAAACTCGTTTTGAGAAAAGTCCTTCCCTCCCACCATGGCCCTGACAGAACCTGTATGAACATCGAGGCAGAGAAGGGCTGCCTGGGCTGGTGATTCCTTTTTCCCATACCCCTCTCTCTGGTCAAATTCTTCCAATCCCTGCTTGCATGCCTTTTCAGCCGCTTGCTGCATGGAAAGATTTAACGTGGTATAGATCTTCAGACCACCCCGGTAGAGCTTTTCCTCCCCGTATTTTTCCATCACATACTTCCTGATATGCTCGGTGAAATAAGGTGCCTCTATCTGTACCTTCCCCTCATGGGGCATCAGGCTGACCACGGTCTTATTTGCCTTTTCTGCCTCTTCCTGAGTGATGTAGCCCCGCTCCAGCATCCGGTCCAGCACGTAGAGCTGGCGGGATTTAGCCCTGTCCGGATAACGGAAAGGAGAATAGGTGGCAGGCGCCTTGGGAAGCCCGGCAATGAGTGTAATCTCTGCCAGATTGAGACCCTTGACCGTCTTGCCAAAATAGGCTTTGGCAGCAGCTTCAACGCCATAGGCCCCATGTCCCAGATAGATCTGGTTTAAATAAAGGTTCAGGATCTCATTCTTGGTCAGCGACTTCTCAATCCGATGGGCGAGTATCGCCTCCTTGAACTTCCGGGAGAAGCTCTTCTGAGGTGTCAGGAGAAGAGACTTGGTTATCTGCTGGGTAATGGTGCTTCCGCCCTGGACAATCTCCATGTGCTCGATATTCTTAAAAGCAGCCCGCATGATACTGATGTAGTCAATGCCCTTGTGCTCAAAGAAGTGGGCGTCCTCTGCCGCTACGAAGGCCTGAATGAGCAGGGGAGGTATCTGGGCAAGGGGAACGGTATAGCGCCTCTCAGTGAAAAACTCTCCGATAATCTTGTCGTCCTGGGAATAGACCAGGGTGACGACGCCGGGAGAGTAGTTTTTAAGGGCCTGGACCGTGGGGAGGTTGTAGGTGAGGAAAAAATAGGCACCGGCCACCGTAACGATCGGCAAGAGTACAGCAAAAATGGTTGCAAAGAGTATTACTCTCTTGAATTTTGCTTTGATCCAGCCTTCCTTTACTCTTTTTTTCTCTTTACCGTCCTGGCGCAACCTTGAAAACTCCTCTTTCTTGCACTCTCATCTAAAAGATCCTGTCCTTAAATGAGCAGTTTACTGGATTATAACAGAAAAAATTAACCTATCAACTCATTCTCTCCGGTATGTGATAAAATGAACCATTTTAAAAAGCCATTCGTATAAATAAGAGTGGATAAGGATATGAACACTTGCAGTGATGAGCAGCTGATGAGTTCATTAATTAAAGAAGGGGATATGAAGGCCTTTGAAGAACTCATCACCAGGTATGAACCATTATTATTCAACTTTATCTACAGATACATGGGAGATTTCCATACGGCTCAGGACCTCTTCCAGGAAACCTTTTATCACATCTTCAAAAACAGAAAGACTTTTATTGTTGATTTGCGGTTTTCGACCTGGGCCTATCGCATAGCAACCAATGTCTGTATTGATGAACTCCGAAAAAAGGCGCGCGAACTGGAAGTACCTCTGGAAGAGAACAATCTCGCTCACGAATCTTCCCTTCAGTTTACGGATAGAGGAGTCAATCCAAACCCATTCGATTCCTCCCTTGAGGAGAGATTGATTAAAAAGGACTTGGAGGAATAGATGAAAGAAATTATCAGGCCGATTTGGCTGATTATCAGAGCCAAAAGAATGAAAAAACTGGCGGAAGAATGGCGGAAGTTAACGACGCTTGATAGCTTATCGTGTATGCCGTACTGCTACCGTTTTTCATAGCAGGAGAAAAAGATCAGAGAAGTTTGCCTAACCATTAAAAAAAGAAAGCAAAAGGCAGGGGCCATTTCTGACCCCTGCCTCTCAGACTTACTTATCATACGAGAGTCGAATGAAGCGATGACCGAATGGAGCAGCGAGACTCTGCTCAACCAATAAGGTCGTTACAGTCTTTGTCGACTCATCCTACTGGCAGATTATCCCTGTCTGGTCATCACTACAAGCCTTTATCCCCATTGGAAAGCAGGTGCTCACATGTGGAGACGCTGCCTTGTAGCAGTCGCCTCCCACATCAAAGCCTTCGTCAATATCACCATCTCCATCGTCATCAAGCCCATTGCAGAGGCTCTCACGCGGATGCGGCTCGATGTTTCCCGTGACCCCGATGTACTCTTGACAGGTCGGACAATCCGATTGATCTGCCGTCTCAATGGCAATCAACTTTGGCGTGCCAGTAAATTGCACGAAGCCGCCAAGGTCGAGTCCATCTGTCTGGAATACAGAAGAGAGAGAGGTGAGGTTTGCCTCGATAACCGTAAGCGGATCACTCGCTCCAGCCTGACTCAGCAGATCACCGATTCCCCCGAATGATTGATCACCTCCGCAGAGAGCGCCTGCTGGATCGCCGACGACACCCCCCACGGTAGGCACGATCAGGGGCTTACCATTAGCCATTTGCAGCGTCATGTCGGTTGCCAGGTCAAAATCGAAACAGCCCGCACCCCATCTGCAATCGGAAGTCTTATCTGAGGCGAGAGCAAAGCACTGCGATGTAGTCACGAATGTCCCGCCAAGCTGATTATCATTGTTTTTGTCGAGCACTGCCGTTACCTTCAGATCGTTCATATGTAACCGGGCTTCGACTGCATCAGATGTTGTAGTATCGTCCTCGATAAGGAGCCTCGGCGCAATGCCCCGCCGCGCACAGAAGAGTACATTGGTATTCGTGGTGATGTTGTTGTTACTAAAGTCAGCCTTGGCATTATCACAGGAAGTTTTTTCTCCTACAGGAAGGCTGCTGCAATCGTATCCCTTGGCACCCTTGCATTTTCCCCGCTTCAAGGGGGTATCCAGGGTATCACAATTATCGGGCAGGAAATTGTTGACTGTGAGGCCGGAGGGTTCACATTCCGTCTGAAGCGCGCCCTGGGCAGTCAATCCGGCAAAAAGCAAGCCGAAAAGGTCATCGGAGACGGCCAAAAATACGTCCTGTGCCCCGGAAACCGGCATCGTCGGTATAGGCGCATCAGTGGCGGTAGCTTCTACATTACCAACCTCTGAATTAGGGGGAGTGGTCAGATCGACTTCGCCTGAGAGAGTGCCTGTCAACCCACCACTTGTAATCTTTATATCAGTCATCTCCTGCACCAGCTGGAGCTTGGAGACTAATGCTACCTGGTCTTCATTGAGCTCAATCTTTTGGACTGAGAGAGGATCCTTATCAGAATTTTTGAGAGCCTCTTTGATATCTTTCGAAAAAACCTGCCCATCGATATAATCAGAGACGATACCAGTCAAAGGATCCCAAAACTCAAGGATAATGCCGCCAATTGGGCCTAAAACAAGAGTACCGAGCCAAAATTCAATGCAATTTAAGTCACTGTCATCGCGAGTGATTACCACATTAACTGTCGCACCATCATCAAGGTAATCTGCAGGGCTTTCTCCTCCCACTTTGGCAAGTTCCTCGGTGATGTTAAAATTGATAAATGTATTCGTAATAGTGGCCTCTGCATCCATGTCGAGGATTATCTCAACGAAGCAAATCCCACAGCACCAACAAGATCCCCATACACCGAACTTGACTGTCGTTTCTGGAATGCCCACGGAAACTTTGACCTGCCCATCCTCAGGAGTAGCAGTACAATTGAGCGTCCCTGTGTAGCGTACACTATCATCCGAACAGTAGACATCCAAATTGGCGGTTGGATCACAGAGAGGCCATGGGAGGTCTATTTCCTTAGAGGGCAGAGTTGCATTGACCAGTATTTCTCTCAGTTTACTCTCAAGCTTGTCCGTGGCCTGGCTGCAGGTTGAACTGAAATATTTGTTCATGGCATTTGCGGAGACGCCAAAGACAATGGCGTTATTGAGCTCCTCGAGTGCAGGACCATAAAGGATCGGTGAAGCCAACGGCATACCCCGGAACGATCGGAACGCCGCTGTTTGCTTAGGCGCCAAGGTCTCTCCAATGGTAAAGCGACGGGTCGCAAATGCCAGATGGCCCTGGTCATCTTCGGCTCCGGCGTTTAAATCGTTCTGCCCGAGGTCAAACGTGCCGATGCCGGGCTGCAGGTCAAAACTCAGGTTCGTCCGGCCCCTGGTTACGTTGATGGGCAGCACATATTCGTCTGCCGAGCACTCTCCATCCCCAGGGGTGAAGACCTGCCCAATGCTCACATCCACAGCCAACCCTTGCACCGATGCACCCGCAATCTGACGGCCGGAGCGGACCTGGCCGATCACCGGCGTCGGCACCGCATTAGTCACAGAGCCTTCAGTCGGAGAGGTGATTTCGATCCCAAAGACTGAGACCGTCCCCTTGTCCAGGATATCATCACGGTGGCACTCTGCACTGATAGGACTGGGCACCGCACTGGAAAGAGGTTCGCCATCCACCAGGACAATATGGCCCCCTGCCCTCAGGTTCTCTAATTGCATGGTCAAGGTATTTGAACCAAGAATGTTAAAAGGCGACGTCTGAACAATCAGCTCAGAAACCGTGACTGGATACCCATGGATGTCGACAATACCTCCAAAAGGACCTCCCGGAAAATCGCTTGCCGGATCGATGCCCAGGGCGGAAAGAATGTCCACACAGTCTACCTTGACCGAAAGTGTCGTGGGATCAACGCGGGGAATGGCTACCAGAACTTCCACCACAGACCCCTCGGTTGACGATACGACATCACCGGAGGGCTTGATCACATCCAGGTAGGGAATGGGCGAGCAGTACGCATACTCCACCCTCTGCCCCGTATTTGCTGTGACCTTCAGCAGGGGCACGGGAGCGAATACGTCGAGATACTTACCATTCGTGTCTAATTTATAGGCATCAATGCGGCTCGCCAGGTGCACGAGTTTTCCATTCTTAACAGGGAGGGATCCAAGGAGACTCCCGTTGGCATCGAGGGCTAACATCTCAGCAGTAACCATCTCAGGCTTGGGGGCGTTACTGCTAAACTGAATCGTGAATCTACCCTCGCAGTCAGTATGCGGTACGCCTGGTTTTTCCTTGAGAGGTATCAGGGCGCAGGAAGCAGTAAGGCCGGCTGAAGCACAGTCCGGATCTGCAAGGTCAATCAGTCCGTCACAGTCATTGTCAATCCCGTCAGCACAGGTAATACCAGCCGGACCCTCGGGAGTTCCCAGTTGCGGCGCAGCGTTGCACACGATCCCAGTCTTATCAGCACTGCAAACGTATACTCCGACTGATGTGCAGTCACCTTCACCAACACTGCAGAGTTGCCCCAGATTAAAGCCCTCGTCCGCTAACCCGTTTCCGTTATTATCCAATCCGTCACAGACCTCTGCGGTCTGGCAGTTGGGATCATCAAGATCCACCTTCCCATCGCAATCATTATCTACGCCGTCAACGCAATGTCCTGTCCCCGGTGTGTTCTCAACCGACTTGGGACCCGGGATAACGCTGCACTCCGTGCTGCTCCCGTCCGTTGTGCAGACGATGGTGCCTGATCGTAAGCAAAACCCATCACCCACTGTGCAAAGATCGCCCAGACCAAGAAAGTCTTCGTCGGCCTGGCCGTCGTTGTCGTCATCCAAGCCATTACAGAGCCCTGCCTCGTCAGTCCTCTGGCACGCTGGATCTGCAAAATCAATGAAGCCGTCGCAGTCATTGTCTTTGCCGTCACGACAGGTGTTATTATAGAGATCGCCTGGGGAAGCGGCTTTCTCCGGACTTGGTTTTTTCACAACGTCATTAGGCACCGGGGTGCATTCGACGCCTGATCCATCGGCAGTGCACCGGTTATATGACCTCGTAGCACAGCACTCTACGCCGGGACCGGGTGTGCAGCCGGGAGGATAATAGGCATAACAGTATCCTGCCTGGCACTGCGGGTCATTGTCGTCAATCAACCCGTCCCCGTCATTGTCTATACCATCATTGCAGTCGTTTGTCGCCGAAGCTGTGCTCTCACGCCCTACAGGAAAACCTTCGTCTATAGCACCATCCACGTCATCATCAATCCCATTGCAGAGTTCAGGCGTATCCCCTTCGGCAGCCCATACCTGCGCAGGAGATGCAAGAAAGGCAGGGACACATATGACAAGACTAAAAAGAAGAAAGATGAACCCTCTTATCATGAGCCTGCTTTTTTTCTTACTCTTCATAGGTGACCTCCTTTGAAAAATATTAATTGCAAAAAAAGGCCCTTTTTGTAACGCTATACACTCTCTGAAGGATAGGTTTTTTTGGTAAGGGATTGGTGGTTACTTCGATGGACGGAAAAGATAACCTGTAGTTATGATGAGCCGAACTTCTAACCGCCTTACTGCTGATCAACAAGATTCCTCCCCATATCTGAACTTATTAGGTCTCGCTGTAAAACCTGAAGTACGAGATTATATGAGAATGTATTTTGAATACTATAATAATAAGAATAATTTTCAAGTAATATTTTACATTGTGATAGCTGAATGAAAATGTCACAGTAACTGCCGAGTGAAATAGGTGTAACACTGAAAAAGATGTTACCCCTGTTTTCACTTTGCCTAAACTTTAACCATCAGGCTTTCATTCTACCGGACTTGACCTGACTCCACCTGACTTGCTCATCAAGTGGAACTTTTCGATATGTTTTGACTTTTTCACACTTTATGGGTAGTTATAGAAATGGTAAAGGGAAGGCTCTTTAGGACTGAGAATCCGTGTGTCCGCAGTTCGATTCTGCGCCTCGGCACCAGATTATGAAGTAAAGGTTTACCACTAAAAGTAAAAAGGCAGGAGCCATTCCTGACCCCTGCCTCTTCTCATTCCTTGTACGCTTGTATCTTTCTACATTAACTTCACCGTCTTAAACGCAAAGCTCCCCACCATGAAATTCTTAGTCGGCCTCCAGATTTCTACCAGGTATTGTGCCGGTGTCTTTGTCGTCTGAAAATTGGTGATGTATAACTCCCCGTTGATCCGGTAGTTTTTGGAAGAGGTTCCATACGTAGAAGTCTGCATGAGCGTCTTAGAACTGCAACTGGTGTTGTCGCACCGGTAAATCCTGATCGCCAAATCCTCGTTATAGACAAACGGCATTGCAGGATCAACGCTTGCTGCGATCCTCAGCGAGAATTTCACTGGCATGGTGCGGCCTGCCTTGTTGTTTGGAGTTGAGGGGAGCAGGGTTATAATAGCCCAGTTGCGGATGCTGAACGGGACAACCTGACTCAAACCTTCAGTGCCACTGTCATCCACTGCCTTTGCCCAGACTACATAGTAGCCGTCTAGAAGAAAAGTTGTATCAAAGGCATACTCCCAGTAGCCGCTGGTACTGTTGTAGGTTGCTCCCAGGTCGTCATAACCAATAGAGGTGCTTATATTATCAGCCTCCCGAATGGAGAACATTACCTGGGATATATTACGTACACTTGACACCTGAGCGGATAAAGTGATCCCGTCCTGGACAGCTTGATTAGGCTGAGGGATCATGATTTTGACAATCGGTGCCGTAGTAACCAGATAGGTCTGGAAGTTCATATCCGGTATGTCAACCTCTGCGTGTACCCCGTCCTCAAAGTTTTTAGTATTCTGAAAATCATACTTTACATGTTCCCAATCATCGTAGCCTGAAAGAACAGAAAACTTGTTGTTTTCACCAGCATCACACGATCCACAATTTACCGTAACGGTATCCACACAGTCACCATTAATGTTTACCGATACGTTTGCTTCTGTTCCTAGATCGTTATCACAATCCCAATCAATTGCGCCTGTTCCTGGCACTGTCATCGCCGTCCAATTTGGACAAACATATTGGGTGTCATTTGTCCCATCTTGAATTCCGTCTGTCTCATTGAGTTGTCCCGCTCCATTGATGGTTCTTTCATCAAGATCGGCTAAGGCAGTATCAGAATAATTGAGTTGGCCTCCCGGAAGGATGCCGGAAAACTGGAACCAATAATTCATAATACTCAGATAGTTTGGTTTATAATTGGTACAATCTCCTCCGCCATGTCCCAGGTTCAGATTATGTCCAAGTTCATGCATCAGGGTCCCGGATTGCTGGCGAGCCGTGCCGATATCATGATCTGTCTGTGCCACACATGTGCCTCCCGGGCAGCTTGAGCCTCCAAGAGCTGCGGGGCAGAAATCCCCATTATCTGTGCCTCCCTGGCATGCGTAATTCCATGCTCCGAGTGATACAATCAGATCATTCCCCGAAACCTCACCGCAGCCAGATGAAGTGCTTGATGCCACTTGCTGGTGGGTGAAGAGAACATAATGATAAGCAAAGCGCCGAGGGTTGTTGGGCCCAAAATAGGTTGGATCGGCTTTGATGGCGTCATACCCTGCAGTACTCCCACTATAGCAGCCCATATTCAGGGTATTCTGATGGGGAATGGCATCATCAGTGTCTATATGCAACGTAATGCCGTTAATCCCATCCGGGTTTGTCACCGGTGCGTTGTTAAAGGCCTGAACAACCTCATTGATTGCTGCATTTTTGGGTATATGGCTATGGGTATCTCCCGATGCACAGTCACTTCCAGCCACAGCACAGTCCATAGAATCTATCTCGAGATAAATATCCCTATGTTTGTAGTTTGCGCCTGGAAGCGTAAAATCCTCGACTCCGTCTCCATCGGTATCTATGCCGAACCGCTCCCAATCATCCCAGAGCCCATCCCCATCGCTATCCTGATTAACCCTGACCACTGCAATAAGATCATTGAAGTCCTTATCTGATTCCGGCTCGGGCAAATCTTCCCAACCCAGCCGAAATATCTGTCCCGGGTAATCGGCGTTATGTACGCTATCAATTGTTACATGGTCAAAATTATCAGAATTTTGGGTTTGATCGCTCGACCAGACGTGTTCGCAGGTAGTATAATCAGTATCTTCCTGTGCGCAAAATTTAAATTCAAATGTGGTATTGGCGGGAAATGGCTGGATCCCTGCCACATTTGGATCAGCGTCAAGCTCGACTCTGCAGCCATGCTGGGATAACTTTTCGCTCATAATTGGTGTCCCACCAAATCCCGTAGATTCAATCGCACATCCGGTTGTGGCTATTGCGAACGTGGGAGAGACTATGGACAGGGTATTGTGGTAGGCTGCATCAGAGGAAAGAAGTTCCACCGTGATTCTGCCCCCACCAGTGATCGTCAGATTTTCGCCTGACGCAGAACCATGACAAAAAACAAACAAAAGAAAAATCATGGTTATAATGGAAAGAGCTTTTGCTTTCATGTTGTATCTCCTTTCATACTTTAAATTACCCTTCTATAGAAATCCAAAGTTCGATTTTTCAATATTCACCTCCTTTCCAAAAGATAATTTTCCATTGCCTTTTAGATTTTATTTCTTCTTCAGTATTTTGACGACGTCTTCCCCTTCTATTGGCTTTCCATTTAATAAGCTGCCGGTAACGCGAAGGACCTTGATCTGGCCATCCGACACGGCACCAAGGGCTTTAACCACTTTCTGGACATCAAATTTAAAGATTAGATCAGGTTTCCCATCAGGCCCGAGCGTGGTGCAGTCTGTGCTCTTCGATTTTCCCGTATACGGCGCATAAGGGGTAGATACATCGTTTATGGTGTAACTCATGGGCACTACACCATTCAGCCTTATTGAGAGGGGATTAATCCTGCTCACATCGAGTCTATCGCCGAGAATAGCCACGGTGAGGACTCCCGTCTCCCTCACGTTGATTGGGTTGGGGCAGCTCTGCGGCTTGATGTCTACCGGGACCTGGATAATTGGATCACAGGCATCACCTTGCGGGTCCTCATCGCTGTTAAGCTGGTCGGTATTGCTTACATCCGGGCAGTTGTCGCAGGCGTCGCCAACCGCATCATCATCAAAGTCTGCCTGGGTTATGTTTGGCACGCTTGGACAGTTGTCACAGGCATCTCCCACTCCATCCATGTCATTATCGCTCTGGTCAGGATTTGAAATTGCGGGACAATTATCACATGCATCTCCTTTTCCATCCCCATCGGTATCCGTCTGATCGTTATTTGCCACACCCGGACAATTATCATCGTTGCCTGAAATTCCGTCATTATCAAGATCAAGAACTGTCTGACATTCAGCACTTTCATAATGGGTGCCGGCGCAGTAAGCGCTTAATGTTACCGTGAGATCAACGGTAGCCAGAGGCTCATTTGTCATTGCATCCCTTATAGTGAATGTTTTGAGGTTGTCGTAGAATGGGATTATGATCGGGAAATCCATGTCGTCCTGATAATTGGCAAATCCTATTATACGTCTGTTCCCAAACTCATCAAACGTCTCTTCGTCTCCCACGCTGATTCTTGGATCCCATATCCCGAACCGCTCAAGGACCTCACCTGTTGATGACTGTGCTTCACCAGTAAAACTCTCATGCTGCATGCCCAAATCTGGATGGCCTGCTAACACTTCAGAGCTTACATACGTGATGTTATTCCCGCTGAAATGCAAATAAATTAACACTCCCTTTGTATTGCTGGATTTCCAGTTGTTGAAGACCCAGTTAATGCGATCTGTGCAGGCCTCGTCAAAATTGGTCCATCCATCGCCCATTAAGCACGTGGCATCATCGTCATATCGCCAGAAATTCTTTGAGCAATCAGTGCCGACAGTGTTTGGGTCGTCCCACATTATCTGCTCGCAGGTGCCATTTATCCAGCCTGCTGCTGTTGCATCGGTCTGGCAGGCGTTCTGTGATTTCCAGACATTTGTTGGTGAAGGGCAGTTTGGGCTACAATCATAATTTGTGTCCCCGCAATATTCGTCTAAAAGTCCCCATATAGCATGTCCACTTTCATGTAATAATAAAGCACCGCTTCTGGCCGGTGAATGGAAGAAACTTGGAGGACCAAAGTAGAAGGATTCACCTACGCAGCAATCACTGTTCTTTAATATCCCTGCAACATCTCGCTGTGGAGCGTCTTGCAGGAAGTTAGCGGGTAAATGCCAGCCCTTATCATCGCGGAACCCGAATCCGCCAGTATAACGGTAAAAATTGAAGCGGTCTCTGTAATTGCTTGGCAAAGGCTCTGCAGTGAAATTATGCATGGTGAAATATTGTGTGCGTATGAGATTTAACATATCATTCTCAAAAGTTGTCATGGCATTTGCGTAGTCTGTATTTGGAATAAAGACTACATCTATATATCCGCTGTTAGGCGCGCCTCTCAATCTTACCGGAACCACGTTCTTCCATGTGGATGGCATGTTTACACACGCAGGGCAATTGCCTCCGCAATCTACCCCTGACTCATTTTCACCCTTAAATACATCATAACAGTCGCATGCATCACCGACACCATCTTTGTTCATGTCCTTCTGCTCGGAGTTGATTTTGCTGGGGCAGTTATCGCAGGCGTCGCCCACACCGTCTCCGCCGTGAAAGCAAACGATTCCCTTTGGCAACAAGTTAATACAGGTTGTTACCTCATAATCTGCCTGGTTAGGGTTTTTGATAAAAGGGCAATTGTCCTCGCTGTTTGGAACGCCGTCGCCATCCCAGTCTTTGCCTGTATTGACTTTGAAAATCTCCGGAGTCTTTATGATAGCTCCGTTTAGGGCTGTAAATTCCACATAAAACGCAAGTCCGTCAGGAAAAGGGCCTCCGTCAAAATCGCATGCATAAGTTTTACATTCTTTCTCCAAACTGTTGTTGATAAAAATTTTCAGGTCTGGAGAAGGGGTTAAAGTATTCTCATATTCTACATGCAGGTTAATGATATCGCTCACAGAGGGATCTGGCGGCGTAAGGGTTATATTTATTCCATCGCAGGCATCGCCTATCCCGTCTGTGTCTCCATCGCTCTGGTCAGGATTGCTGTTATAAGGACAGTTGTCGCAGGCATCTCCAACATTGTCCCTGTCGCTGTCCTTCTGATTGGGATTAGGCACAGAGGGACAGTTGTCGCATATATCAAGTATGCCATCGCTGTCACTGTCCTGCTCAGGATTGTACACTCCGGGGCAGGCAGGAGTAAGAGATGTAACGGAAAGATTAAATGTCTGTGAATCAGAATAACCAAAATTGTCGCTTACTTCAATTGTAAGAGCATGGGAACCAGCTTCGCCCAGAATCGGCGTCCACTTCAGGATAATACCTGTATCCGTGCCCTCTGAGGTCATTCCATTGGGAATAGTAAGAGTATATTTCAATTCATGGTCATCAACATCTACAACAGTAACATTGTACTGATACTCCTGCCCGACTGTTGCATTGAGAACAGGCGAGCTTATTATCTTCAGATGACCAGTGCAGGTATCTGTGTGCACACACTCTCCTGTTCCTATATCACATGAATCCAGTGTGCAGGCATTGTCGTCATCACAGCTGATTTCTATGTGCTGGCAACCTAATGATGAATCGCAATAGTCAGTAGTGCATGGATTACCATCATCGCAGTTTACAGGATTAGCCTGGCAGCCTACAGTTGGGTCACATGAATAAGTTATGCATGCATTAAAGATCTCGCCGCCACAAATTTCAGGATAATATTCACACTGACCTGTTCCAGGATTACAAATGTCATTTGTGCAAGCATTGTTGTCATCACAAATTACACCATCGCATGGATTGCCATTTTCCTGAATAATCTGTGTCAGCAATAACGGACCTGTACCCCAAACATCTGCAGCAAATGATATACTGCCTGACAGACAAATAATTGCAAACAGCGTGATAAAAAAGAATAGCCTTTGTTTGAGTTGTGATTTGCTTCCCATATTCTTTACCCCCTAAAAGAATTTTTATAAAACCCTGTGAAGGTTTTTGCCTGCAAATTTGAAATAATCTTGGTGATTGTAAAAGATCTGACACCAAAATAGAATGGTGTCATGGATCTAAACAGCTTTGAAACCCTCATAAAATCGGAGAATAAAGCTCGGTTATATTTTGTAAAGTCATG
>Ga0315274_10005150_pt1 | contig 19159 bp, 14 predicted proteins | sample YL17G02_20_MG_FD_203700 | JGI IMG/M metagenome (GOLD analysis project Ga0315274, IMG submission 203700) | Sediment microbial communities from Yellowstone Lake, YNP, Wyoming, USA - YL17G02_20 | ecosystem: Environmental > Aquatic > Freshwater > Lake > Sediment | place: USA: Wyoming | collected... | reverse complement strand
AGGTATGAAGTGAGAAGCAACATGCCTTTGATTTCAACGAAAGGAACAGTGATACTGGTCTTTGCAACCTCATCAAATTTCTTGAGCCAATCCCCAGAAAATCCATCGTTTTTCAGGGTGTTTGCATCATAGGCGCATTCTTCAAATGCGGCATACATCGTCCCGTATTTCTTGATAAGCCCATCACCGAATTCTTTATAACACTGGTCCACTGATTTGCCGAGCCCTTGTGCAACCATCTCAAAGAGCTTGGCTGCTTTCTGCGCATTCTTCCAGTCCTGGATTTTCTCCCGGCGTTGATGATCATTCACCTTCTTAAGGGAAAGGTCGATGTGTTTCTTTGCGGCATCGACATGAACAACCTTACAGACAACCTTCTGTTTTTCTCTGACAAAATTACGGATGCGTTTAACCCACCCGGTTGCTATTTCAGAAATATGGATGAATCCTTCTTTATTTGGGTATTCATCAAGTGACACAAACGCGCCAAAGCCTTGGACTTTGGTAATAGTACCAACAACGAGTTCTCCTTCTTCAGGGTACTCCTTCTTTAACATGCAGATGAACCTTATTCGATGGTCTCTAAAATGGTTCCTTTAATCCGTGCTTTCCCACCATTTGGGGTTGCAAGTTTACTGCCGCAGATGTGGCAGAGGACCGTGGTACTTGCCTTATCAAACAGGACTTGTTCGTTTTCACAATCATTGCATCGTACTTTAATGAACCTGCTTTTTGGTTGATCCATGTGTTTATTCACCTTCTATCTCAAATTTTTTTGATCGGATACTTGGCGGCTGATGCATCTTTTTACAGACTGTACACATAAATCGGGTTGCTATCCGCCTGCTGGTTTTCTCTCGTCCCTCTGGTTTTGGTCGTGGGAACCCTCCGTATCCGCTGGTAGCGCGTCTGAACCGCCGTTGTCCTCGTTTCAGCTCACTTGCTTTCCGTTTTTTCATCTTGTCAACTTCGTGAAGCGTGTGTTTTTTGCAGAACGGACAGTATCGTTTGATTTTCCTGGGCATCTTCATAGATATCACAGTTCGATTGTAACCGTAAGTAAGAAAGGTATATAAAAATGTAGGGTGCCCTATTTTACCTGTTTTACTACCCCTTTTTTTAGGAGTGGTTCGGTCATTTCGCGGGGGAGTGAAAGCACGTCTTCTTTGCGTAACGAATAGGTTTTCTCATCCGTGCCGATAAACTCAGGGGTATCTTCCAGGACGCGGACGATCGGATTTGTATTTGGATCCCGCTTCGGTTGATCAACAACCGGCGGAGATGCTGGTTGTTTTTTTAAATGGCGGTCTGTTGGTTCTTCAAAGATTTCCTTACGAGAGACCGCAATCTGTTCCACCAGAGCACTATAAAGTTTTTTTTCGATGTCTAAGAGGTTCTTGAGGTCAGGGGCTGCACCACGTGCTGTCGCAAGAGCAGCTTGGACGATTTTTTTCTCTCGAAGCTCATAGATGCTGTTTGCGATTTTCTTTGTATTTTGAACCTCATCAGTGAACAGTTTGAGTTTCAGTGGATTCTTTTCATTTTCAACGCTTCGTTCAATAGTTTTTATATATGAGGAAAGATCCTGGTAGAAATTCACATTTATTTTCGTAAGAACAGAAGAGGTCTGTTCTCCTTGTTGGAGTCTGCGGAGTGTTTTATAGCTGATTTCCTCGTGTTCATCCATACTAGTTCATTACAACATAAATTATGTTAAATAGTTTTAGTCTTGCTTATGAATTTTTATTGCAATATTCTTGATATATAAAAAATATGTACAAAAAGTTAATATATACAATATAATTATGTAACATGGGGAAAGAGATGAAAAATATAAAATTTAAAAGCGGATTAATTTTTGGAATTATTATAATGCTGCTCTTAACAAGCATTGTCCCAAGTAGCACAGGACAAACACACACATCGACACAACAACAAAATATCACTACAACGTCACTTCCATCGACTGAAAAAACCTCAACTTTTACATTCTATGTAATTGGAAAAAATAGTTTAGAAAAACAGGAGACGATACTCTCTACTTCAAATACCTTAAGAATCTATGAAAAATATCAAGAATTAAAAAAAGAAATGACATCCAATCCGTATAGTGAAAAGACCCAGCGCGTACAACAAGAATTTTTTGATCTTCTCGTAGAAAACCATGCTCTCCCAACAGGGATGTCTAAAGACCAACTTCTCTCTCTTATACAACCCCCTGTTATACCACCAATGCATCTCCGCACCGACATCCATCCCTTTCAAAACAAAGCCTCAGAATGGTTCTGTAATTTCGCGACATTTGGAGAAGGATCAGCGTTCCCGATTATCATCCTCCCACGGCTAATACCATTCCTTCTCATGCCTATCCCTCGAGCATTCGTTTGGTGGTCAACACCATCAGGTATCACCTCTGTGGGTGGTTTGATTTCCCGCACCGGTTTTCTCGCAGGTGGAGAACAACAAGGTATCGCACTTGGTTTCTGGGGTATAGGATTTAGCATTTTCCTCCCGCCGATCATGTCGTATGGGATCTTTGGATATGCGGTATTTACCAGAGTCACTGCTGAGGAATTTGAATTCTGGCCGCCGAACACCCCACCAGAAATCACTCAGACTGATCCAGCTGACGGACAACAAATGGTTCCGATATCAACGACAGAATTACGCTTTGAAATAAAAGATTTTGATAATGAACTTATGAGTTACAACGTGACCACAGAACCCGACATCGGATCAGGCAGCGGTGGCTTGAAACCTGATGGAACATACTCGATTCCCATCAGCGGTTTGGAAAGCCTCACCCAGTACACCTGGCATATTCAGGTGACCGATGGAAAAGATACCACAGAAAAAACCTTAACATTTACCACAGAACCTGTCGCACCCATCATATCAAATCCGATACCAGCCGATGGTGAACGGGACGTCCCAATGGATCTCTCACAGTTGCAATTCACCCTGAAAGATTATCAGGGCGACACGATGGAATACACTGTGCAGACATCACCGAACATTGGCTCTGATCATAAAGTTGGTGTTCATGATGGAACCTATACGGTTCCGGTGAGCGGCTTAACATATGGAGCGACCTATCTTTGGTATGTGAATGTGACAGATGGGACACACTGGACACGAAAGATATTTAGTTTTGAAACAGGGTATCCCTCCCAATTTGATCCTTTTGACTTTGGCTGGCAGTACCGAAAACAAATAACAATTAATCATACACAACTGATAAGTGATCAAAATAATTTCCCAATACTTATCAGTACAATCGATGCAGATTTAATGAAAGCACGTGCTGATGGCGGTGACATCCTCTTTATGAACAATATCGGTGTTGCCTCGAAACTTTACCATGATATCGACCTATTTAATCAATCTACAGGAAAGCTCGTAACCTGGGTTAAAATACCTTTGCTTTCTTCAACTACTGATACCGTGATATTCATGTATTATGGTAATCCATCATCTCTCTACATGGCGTATCCAGAGAAAGTCTGGAACGGATTCGAAGCAGTGTATCACCTCTCCAAGGCACCGACTGGAGTGGTTCAGGATAACACAGGGAATAGCAATAATGGAGTTCCTCATGGTGGCATGACAACATCAAATCTTGTTGAAGGGAAGATTGGTTCTTGTTATTTATTTGACGGTGATGATGATTATATTTCCTTTACCGATTTTACCTATGCTATGAACGAAGGTACGTGTTCCGCATGGATACAAACTTCAGGGGATGGACCAATGGCGGTTTGGGGTGAAGGAGTAACATCATCACCAAAACCATACATTTGGCTAGGGAAACGAGAAAATGGAAAATTGATGTATGCACGAGATGTCTACGGTGGAAATTCAAACTTCCAAGGACAAAAAGAAGTTGGAATGAACGATGGCATCTGGCATTTAATCTCCTGGATTTCCACGGGATCTGAAAACCGGTTCTTTTTCGATGGAGCTGAAGTGAGTTTAGTCTGGCAGGATGGTCAGAATCCGAATGGAATCTGGTTTAATGATCAAAATACAGATGCCTCAACGGTTGGTTGTCTTATCCAGGGCGGCACTAATAATCTATGGGATGGACTACTTGATGAAATCAAAATTACTAACACACCCTTAAGCGCAGCGTGGATTACCACTGAATATACAAATCAAAATAATCCAGCAGGTTTCTTAAATATCGGACCGGAAGTGCCAGGACTATAAATTCAATAAAAATAGTAAGGTTGTTACCTCTTTTTCGAGGTGTAAGGAAAAAAATATAGGAGTTGAGTATCATCTATGGGGAAAGAAATGAAAAATTATTTTTTTAAAGAAGGAGTCATTTTTGGAATTATTATAATGCTGCTCTTAACAAGCATTGTCCCAAGTAGCACAGGACAAACACACACATCGACACAACAACAAAATATCACTACAACGTCACTTCCATCGACTGAAAAAACCTCAACTTTTACATTCTATGTAATTGGAAAAAATAGTTTAGAAAAACAGGAGACGATACTCTCTACTTCAAATACCTTAAGAATCTATGAAAAATATCAAGAATTAAAAAAAGAAATGACATCCAATCCGTATAGTGAAAAGACCCAGCGCGTACAACAAGAATTTTTTGATCTTCTCGTAGAAAACCATGCTCTCCCAACAGGGATGTCTAAAGACCAACTTCTCTCTCTTATACAACCCCCTGTTATACCACCAATGCATCTCCGCACCGACATTCATCCTTTTCAAAACAAAGCCTCAGAATGGTTCTGTAATTTCGCGACATTTGGAGAAGGATCAGCGTTCCCGATTATCATCCTCCCACGGCTAATACCATTCCTTCTTATGCCTATCCCACGGGCATTCGTTTGGTGGTCAACACCATCAGGTATCACCTCTGTGGGTGGTTTGATTTCCCGCACCGGTTTTCTCGCAGGTGGAGAACAACAAGGTATCGCACTTGGCTTCTGGGGTATCGGATTTAGCATTTTCCTCCCGCCGATCATGTCATATGGGGTCTTCGGATATGCATTATTTACCAGAGTCACCGCTGAGGAATTTCAATTCTACCCGCCGAACACCCCGCCGGAAATCACTCAGACTGATCCAGCTGACGGACAACAAATGGTTCCGATATCAACGACAGAATTACGCTTTGAAATAAAAGATGCAAATGGTGACCTTATGAGTTACAACGTGACCACAGAACCTGACATCGGATCAGGCAGCGGTGGCTTGAAACCAGATGGAACATACTCGATTCCCATCAGTGATTTGGAAAGCCTCACCCAGTACACCTGGCATATCCAGGTGACCGATGGGAAAGATACCACAGAAAAAACCTTAACGTTTACGACAGAACCGGTAGCACCAATTATCTCAAATCCATCACCAGCAGATGGAGAACGTCATGTACCTTCTGATCTTGCCATGCTGAAGTTTGCTATCATGGACTTCCAAGGGGACACAATGAATTACTCGGTAGAAACATCACCGAATGTTGGTTCTGCGCATGTGAATAGCGTTCACGATGGTACCTACACTGTTCCCGTGAGTGGTCTTACGCAGGAGACCGCGTATCGTTGGTATGTGAATGTGACAGATGGGACACACTGGACACGGAAGATATTTAGTTTTGAAACAGGGTATCCCTCCCAATTTGATCCTTTTGAGTTTGGCTGGCAGTATCGGAAACAAATCACGATTGATCATACACGTGTCACTGGGGATTTAGTAAATTTCCCGGTTCTGTTAAACATCATTGATACTGATCTGAGTCAGAAAGCACGAGCAAATGGTGATGACATTCTTTTCATGCATAGTGCTGGTGTCTCAACGCGGTTTAATTATGAAATCGAATCCTTTAATCATGATACCGGAGCACTGATTGGATGGGTTAATGTCTCTCATCTTTCCACAAGTGAGGATACAACGTTTTACATGTATTATGGGAATCCAAGTTGTCTCCCGCAACAGTATCCAGAGAAAACATGGGATTCAAACTATAAGATGGTTCAACACATGAACGGGGGGGCCTATACAACGATTGATGATTCAACATCTAACGATAATGACGTGACTGCAGCTGGTGGAACACCAGATTATTTACAGACAGGAAAAATAGGATTTGGCACGAATTTCGCAAAAGCCAGTAGCGAATCATTAACGATACCACGTTCAACTTCGCTTGAACCAGCAAATTATATAACGGTAGGGGGATGGTTTAAGTTTACAACTGTCGGTACCGAAAGGCTTCTCACTAAAGGAATTATTGGTGGAAATGGTTATGCTGGTTATTCCTTTATAGCTACAGCAACAGGTTTATATCTGCAATTAAAAACAACAACACAATTATATGAAGTTGCGAATACTGGCGTGTATGCGTTACCTACCGGCACTTGGACATATGTAACGGCTACTTATGATGGCAGTAATATTAAATTTTTTGTAAATGGCACTCAACTTGGGAATAACATTGCTGCAACTGGAACTATCATCCATGATACAGGCGCAACCTTACTCATTGGAACACACTCAACTGGTGTACAATATCTTGATGCCGTTGCAGATGAATTACATATATCTAATTCAGCAAGAAGCATGTCATGGATTTCAACAGAATACAACAATCAAAACGATCCATCAGCTTTCTTGAATGTTGGACCTGAAGAGCCAGGACCATAAACCGAGCTTTTGATTGAATTTATTCCAACCCAACCGTACTAATTCGAAAACACGCTTTTTTTCCTTCTGGTTGTGACCGGTGTTTGATAATCGTTGCTTCTCGTTCCCCGATTCCTTTTCGATCAAGCCGTAGAATGGTTTTCGTCATATGCTCAGCATCACGGTTCGTAAACGGTTTGATCTCACCAGCTTTATCAGTATACACTTGCTCGGTAATAATCACAAACAAATCTTTTTCCCGTGCAGCAACCTGCAGGTTCGTCACCTGCCTGGTAAACGAACGAATCCCGCCTTCCCGATCATCCTCGAGATTCAACCGATAAAACATCGTGATCGTATCAACAACGATGAGCCCTACTCCTTTCGTCGCAATCGCATCGCAAATCATCTGTTCTTGAGATTCAAACGATGTCGGGGTAAAAAAAAGGATATCACGAAGGATTTTCTTATAATCGCAGTCCACGCAGATCTGTCGTATCCGCTCAACCGAAACACCCTCTGTGTCAATGTACGCAACTTTCTTCCCTGATAAAACACACTCACGAGCAGCCTGTAGACACAGATTTGTTTTTCCAGTACCAGCTTCACCATAGACTCGTGTAATGATTCCGCTTTCAAGGCCGCCTCCTAGCAGGACATCTAAAGGCTGACACCCTAGAGATAACATATTCATGATATGAACCATGAGGAAACTTGGGCATAAAAAGGCTTTGCAGAACTACTCAAGAATCTCATCAAAAACATAGGTCTCCCACTCGCGTCTCCCAAGAACAATCTCCAGTTCCACAGGGGTAATCATCGGCTTCTTATACTGCAGATAGTCATCAATCGCTATCCGTGGGCACGCGGTCGACACATAACAATCAATATCAAACCCTTGCAGAGACACCGGGGAAAATTCATCTAACGTAATCAACAAGGAGAGTTTACCTGCAGAATCAAGCATCTGTTGTATCTCACGAGCAAGTTTAATGCGCTGTTGACCACGCTTGACTCCAATAAGAATACCGAACCGCCGTGCACTCCGACACGCAACAATCGCGCCGTACCGCTGTCGCAACATATTATTTTTCATATCCTCGATTTCTTGTTTTTTCACGGCATTGGTATACGGATCAGCGGCAATCACCGGTTTTCTTGCACTCATCAAGAGACCAACCGGGTGAAACGTTCCACTCCCAATAAATAAAAAGCAATCAACATTCTCAGCTATCTTCGTTCCAACAGAAAAATTGCATCCCAGAATCTGGCCCTTTGTTGATATTCGTTCATCACCCTCAGCAATGAATGGCTCAAGGTTGTGTTTCCGTAAGATCGTTTCAGCCTTCTCAAGTGTATGAAGGTGTTGCGCGGTGGTGACAAGCCCAATTTTTTTTCCTACTAACGAAGGAATTGCTTTTTCAACAACCTTGGAAACATCCAATGTTGATTGCGCGTTCACAAAAATAGTTGGAATCCAAAAATTTTCTACATCGGATATCGCAGTATGTCCTAGATGAACAACACAATCCACGTCCATGTTCTTTAGCTCGTAATTCACGACATCACAGGCGCCAAAACACGCGTCCGCGGACACAAGAACCGTCGCCCCGGTTTCTTTCTTTAAAAATTCAACCAAAGGAAAAATACTACGTTTCAGTCCCTCTGGGACCTGAACAGCGATCGTTTTGTATCCTTGTTGTTTCATGGTTATTGCAGCGTTTTCAATATCAATCAAATAGCCTGAAATCTCCATTAAATCACCTCACCAACATGAGAAAGAAGTAGTCGAAAGAAGCCCATCCGATACTCATATGATTCATCAGAGGTATCCATCGTTTGGCAGTCCTCCTCTGAAGTAAATGGTTCAAACGTTGTTTTTTGCTCTAGATAAATCTCCCAGCGTCCATCAGAAACAGATTTCTTCTTCAAACGATCCTCTAAACGTTTCTTGACCACAATATCAGGACAGACACACTGAACCCTCACCAAGGTAGCATGATGTTTTACGGCAATATGATGCGCCATCTCACGGTATTTTTTCTTCTGGAACGTCGCATCGAGGACAACGTTTTCTCCTTTTTTTAAGAAAGTTGATGCACGCCCCATAACTCGTTCGTATGTATCATCGACTTTTTTTGGATCATAGAGACCAGTGTTGAATTGATCATGATGTTGTTCAAATTGATCAATACCAGCAGCCTCCTTTCGAACGACATCGGTGTTAATCTGCGTTGCATGGTAATCAACCGCTATTTTGCGTGCAACCGTTGATTTACCAGTGCCGGATAAACCGCTGACAAGGAATACCAAGGGTTTATTCTTCTGTAAATCAAGTGAAAACAAGCCTGCATAATACCGTGACAAGTCAAAGTATTTCTTCGCGGTTTCTACAAGGAGGTTCTTTTTTGCTGGGTCAATATGAGGATCGTTGAGCTGGAACCCATGGACTTTGCCGCGGACGAACGCACGGTAAGACTTATAGAAATTTAACACCGAATAAATATTTATGTCACGACTTTTCTCCACATACTTCTGAATCAGATAGCTGGACAAGTATGGGTAATTCAAGTAATCGAGATCCATGGCTAAAAACCCGATATCGGAGGCGACATCACAGAATCGGAATCGGTCGTTAAACTCGATGCAGTCAAAGATATGGATGTCCTCACCGGTCACAACGATGTTTCCTGAGTGTAGGTCTCCGTGGCAATCATAGATTCTCCCTTCTTTCATCCGGCGTCCGAACACCTCTTTTTTCCGTTCGAAAAACTTTGTTGCCGCTTCTTTAATATACGAGTACGTTTCCTTTGGAACCGTGAGGTTAATCATCGGTTTGGTTTGGTCGAAATTTTCATCAATATTTTGTTTGACTGCCTGTAATTCACCGTATTTTTTAATGTCTTCCGAGGGTTCCTGTGTGTTATAAAAATCAACGAGAACCGTACACAGATGGTCAATTGTTTCTTCAGAAATTTTCCCTTGTTGAAGCATGTTTGTCATGATATATTCTTGGGGGAATTCTTTCATCTTCAATACGTAATCAACGATCGTTCCATCTCCATCGAGTTCAAGGGTGTTATCTTTCTGTGTGATAGGGAGAACATCGAGATACATGTCAGGGCAGAGTCTCTTATTGAGCCGTAGTTCCTCTTCGCAGAAGTATTTGCGTTTATCTAATGTTGAAAAATCAAGGAACCCAAAATTCACTGGTTTTTTCACCTTGTACGCGTAGGTTCCGGTGAGTGCGACGTAGGAAATATGGGTTTGAAGCAGTTGAACTGAGGTCACATGAGGTCCATAAAACTTTGGGTTTTTCAGTTGATCAAACAGCATTCCCTGGTTCATACACACTTGGTAGACCCTGGCTTTTTATAAGGCTTGTCTTTCACGGAGGTGTTTGACTGTTTTCTACAAAGGCATGGCAATAAATTCATGGTGTTACTGATTACTCAGTGAAAAGCCCAAAAAAAAAAAAGGTTTAGGCAGGAAACACAATAATCACAAAGAGCGTTTGAATAAGTAAAAGAATAACCGCCGCAGGAATAAACATCTTGTACATCCGTGTGGTATCTGTTTTCAAATATTCACTACTCAAGACATTGCAGAGGTGAATTGGTGAGATGAGGTACCCTATGAGAGAACTCATGAAAATAAGGCTTGTAAGACCAATAATATGCACTCCAGTGAACGCGAAAAATGGGTCAACAAGAGGATAGGAGAGCGCAATCGCGCCAAGATTATATCCTGTCAAAGTCCCAAGAAGAAGCGGTATAAGGATGACTATGAGAAGCGCTGGAAACGCAAGGTTGTGCATCGTTTCAGTGATAAACAGGTGCATCTGAGAAATCTGTATCATCTCCCTAAGAATCATTATCCCAAAGATTGCGAAAGCCAGATTCCAAGTAAATGATTTCTTAATGATTGTGATATAAATTGTACTATCAATGTGAATGAGAAAATATAGAAGAAGGAGACTGAAAGATACGCCGATTAAGAAACACCTTGTTTCTGAGAGACCGATAAATTTCAAAGGATAAAACAGCAGGGGAACAATCGGTGGAAGGATGTACACTAATCCGCGGTAATCCTTTACAACAGTAACCGTGGGATGAGAAGTTTTTCCAGTGAATCGTTTGAGGAAAATAAATCCGATCAGGACGACTCCAATAAATGCTGGGAGATCTGCAAGAATAAGCATCTGGATAGGAACCCCAGAGAATTTAATACTGCAGATAAGTATCATCGCTGCCGAGATCGGATAGATAGGGAACCAGACATGCCGAAACCAGATGTTTAAAAAATTCTTTTGATCTTTCTGCAGTTTGTATTTATCCCCCTCTTTATCGATGAGCGGAGCAGAAAATAACGCGCCACCAGGAACAGGCATCAATCCATAGACCGCAGGAATAACCCCCAAGGTTCCTCCTTTAGAGAAAAACGTTCGTAAACTATCAATAAGTTTGGTAATTGCCCCGGTCTCTTGCATGGACTTCGCCAGAACAAAAATCAAGGTCATAAGCAAAGCAAGTTCAAGAGTCTCCGTCACAATCTGTTGTTTTTCAAACGAATAGAAACTTGCTTCAATCATTGCTTTGGGGATATCAATTGGTGTGATAACCTCAAGAGAAAAAACACCCACAATAAGAGAACCGACCAACAAGGACAACCCAAAATTTACCTTCTTCCGAATCAGAATAAGGATGACGATAAATGCAATAACAACCCCTATAAGATTCAGCATGCTGCACCAGAAATAGGCGTATGATTTAACTAGTTAACTCCTGAGCGTCCTTCTCCGCACGTTCTAACGTTTCCTGCATATCAATTGTCAGGAATTCATTATCGAGCATCAGTGGCTTACCATTAACAATCGTCGTGCAAACATCCGTTCCTCTCGCAGCGTACACAAGATGAGAGACAGGATCATGAAGCGGTGTCAGATGCGGCTTTTTCAAATCAATCATGATAAGATCAGCGGTTTTCCCTTCCTCAAGAGAACCAAGCGTTTGTTGAACACCAAGACAAGTGGCACCACCAATGGTCGCCAGATCAACAACTGTTTGCGCAGGGAGTACTGTTGGGTCCCAGCGATGATTTTTATGGACCAGCGCGCAGAACTTCATCGTCTCAAACATATCCAGGGTGTTGTTGCTTGCTGCGCCATCTGTTCCTAAACCAACAGGAACGTGTACATCAAGTAGTTCAGGAATCGGTGCGTACCCACCGGTTGCGATTTTCATGTTGCTGACCGGACAATGAGATACCGCGACACCAGCGTTTTTCATTTCAAGAATCTCATTTTTTGTAATCCACCCGCAATGCGCAAGAATCGTACCTTTTTGAAGTAAACCGATTTTTTTCAATTGCTCAACCGGTCTCACCCCGTATCTCTTTTCTATATCGTAGACTTCATCTCTGGTCTCAGAGCAATGCGTATGCAGAGGAACACGGTGTTTCGTTGCAACCTCAAGGGACTTTTTAAGGGTTTCTGGGTTACAGGAGTACATACTATGAGGGGCAACTACAGGAGAAATCAAGGCGTTGGCTTTCCAGCGTTTCACAAACTGTTCACACTGCGGGATTAACTCTGATGCCTTGTACTCCGGGGTATCAAAGTCAATAAGGGCAAAGCCAAGGAACCCACGCATCCCAACCTTTTCGGTGACTTTTGCGATTGTGTCTTCAAAATAATACATGTCAAGGTACGATGTTGTACCAGACGCGATCATTTCCAAGAGTCCGAGCTCTGTACCACTCTCAATATATTTCTTGTCAAGCTTCGCCTCAACTGGCCAGATCCGCTGCGCAAGCCAGTCTTTAAGCAGCATGTCATCCCCATACCCGCGAAACAATGTCATCGGAATATGCGTATGGGTATTGATTAAACCAGGTAAAACGAGTTTATTTGCTCCATCGATTTTATAATCAGCCTCAATAGAAAGCGGTTTCTTGGAGATCTCAACAATACGATGATCCTCTATATATACATCTCCCTGAAGTTGCTGTCGAGAATCATTCTGAGTGAGAATCGTGGAATGTCTAATGAGAATGCTCATTGTTGGTATCTCCACTTATAGATAATTGATTTTCTTTCACTGATAAATATTAGAGGGAGCTTAAACGGGGCACCTGGGCTTAGTTCGGTATAGGGTTCCTTATTGGCCAATATATCCATGAATAGTGTGTATCTTTATAATTTTATACTTTCGTTTTTACGAAAAATTCGTTTTCCAGAATTTGAAAATAGAATCATGATTTTTAAGTCAAAATGAAAAGATTTAATAGATAAAATTCTCTGCGATGTACTAACCAAAATTTAAAATGATAGATATGAAAATAGTACAATCAATAGTAATAATGATTATTTTAATTGGATTAATCGATATTCCATCTGTAATAGCAGATGAGAATCCCGTAATTATATGGGAGAAAACATTTGTAAAAGGAGTAGGGTATGAAGTGATACAGAGTGATGATGGTGGATATGTAATTACGGGAGTAACGTATTCACATAGCCCTGGTGGTCAACTTCTTCTAATAAAGACGGATGCTGATGGTACCGAACAATGGAATAGAACTATTGGAGAGGAATTGGTCATTGGGTGTTCTGTACAACAAACAAGTGATGGTGGATATATCGTCTTAGCGAATATGGGCAATAAAATGAGTGAACTTATCCTGATAAAAACAAATTTCGAAGGTATACAACAATGGAACATATCTTTTACCAATAAAGAATATTGTGATGGTAGTACAGTTCACCAAACATCAGATGGTGGATATGTACTTCTTGGAAATAAGGAAATGAATAATGTCTATTATGGTTGGCTGATAAAAACAGATGCAGATGGCGTCGAACAATGGAATAAAACCTATGGGAATGCAAAATCTCTGCAAGATTTTAAAGCATTACAGATTACTTCAGATCAAGGATTCATTATTGTAGGATCAACCACCTATAATGCTGGTTGGAAAGGTTGGTTAATAAAAATGAATTCGAAAGGTGTTGAACAATGGAACAAAACATATGGCGGAGAATTTATGGATGAATTTGCATCACTAAAAAATACGAAGGACGGTGGGTACATTATCACAGGATATACTCGTTCTTTTAACAAAAATGGATCCGTATGGCTATTAAAAACAGACTTAAAAGGAGTCGAGCAATGGAACAGAACTTTTGGTGAGGATGACCATTTTGATACCGGGTCGTCTGTTCAGCAGACAACTGACAATGGTTATATTATTACAGGGAGAATAAATATTGATCCTCATGAGGACGTATATCAAGGATTCGTTATTAAAACGAATTCTACGGGGGGCGAAGAATGGTATAAAAAATTTGAGACACAAACCTTGGGTTATTCGATAATAGAAAGCTTGAACGGTGGATTTGTTGTAACTGGTTATAAAAAGATCGAAGAGAACACGAGATCAGTAGTATGGTTATCGAAAATTAATTTACCAGGAGATTCATCCAATAATTCAACTCATCGTACAACACCTGGATTCGAACTTTTAATTTCTTTTTTAGCAATTGTTCTTATTTTGTCTTGGAAGAGGAAAAAAAGTAGGAAATGAAAAAAATTACCTCTTCAAACCGGGGTTAGTAAATTTTTAACGTTTGTATTGTGGTAGTTGCTAATACTATTTACTTGGAATGCTCATTGTCTTGCTCGTCATCGATCATTGGTGTGGCTTTCTCCCAACTATCATTAAAATATTTGTTGAGTTTTTCAAGCATGTCTTTCTCAACGGTCCACACACCAAGCTCATCTTGCTTGATAGGCCCTGAAAGAATCAACGCCCGATCATCACCAAGGATAAAGTTCCCTCTGATACCAGAATGTTGCTTCACATCTATTCCCTTCAACATCGCTCCATTTTGATATTCATTGACCACGACTTTTGCGTTCTTCGGAAGCTCGATAGCCCCCATATTCTCCGCGATAATACGAGGATTTGTTATCTCCGCGATACTCCATTTATGGGTTGGTCTGGTTGCCGGTTGTGTCTTATTGACTCGTCTCATCCCTATCTCAATGGCAAGTCCTACGGTGATTACACCGATGATTAAACCTATGACAAATGCTATGACATCCATCTGCTATCCATCTCCTACAACAGGTAAATCAGCATCCAGGATAAATAGATTTTCCCTGGCTGAATAAAAATAAGGGCAACCTTTATGTCCCATAGCGATATTCAGGACAAAAATCGCGGGTTTTATCACTATGGAAAAAACACTTCAACAACAGATACAGGAATTAAAAAAGAAACGCCATGCAGTGATCCTTGCACATAACTATCAAAACCCGGAAATCCAGGATGTCGCTGATTTTGTTGGAGATTCCCTTGACTTATCCATTAAAGCAACCAAAACAGATGCAAAAACCATCGTCTTCTGTGGCGTTGATTTCATGGCAGAGTCAGCTAAGATTTTAAATCCTGAGAAAACCGTGATTCTTCCCGATAAAACCGCGAACTGCCCGATGGCAGAGATGGTGGATGCGGAAAGTCTGAGTTGGCTTATCAAAGAACATCCTGACGCAGAAGTAGTCGCTTATATTAATACGACAGCGGACGTCAAAGCATTAGCTGATATCTGCTGCACTTCTGCAAATGGAGTGAAAATTGTGAAAAGCAGAACTGCAAAAAAAATCATTTTTATCCCTGACCGGAACCTTGGACTGTATATCCAGAAGCAGGTTCCAGAAAAAGAGATGATCCTCTGGCCAGGAGTCTGTCGCACCCACCATGATATCAGAAAAGAAGATATCATATTGTTAAAGAAGAAACATCCGCATGCTGAAATTCTTGTTCATCCTGAGTGTCAACCTGAAATTATCGAGTTTGCAGACTACGTCTTTTCAACCAACGGAATGGTCAATCATGCGAAGACATCATCGATAAAAGAGTTTATTATTGGTACGGAAAAAGGGCTCTGTTACCGATTGGAGAAGGAAAACCCAGGGAAGAAATTCTATCCGGTTCCCACAGCAATATGCCCAAATATGAAAAAAACCACGCTAGAAAAAGTATTAAAAAGCATGGAGACTTTAGAACCAAAGATAAATCTCTCAGATGAAATCATGCAGAAGGCACGTGTACCATTACAACGTATGATGGAAATAGAGTGAGGCGAAAAACTATGAAGCGAATTTTCATGGATCACGCGTCCACCACGAAAGTCGATGCTGAAGTACTTGACGCGATGCTCCCATATTTCTCGGAGTACTATGGGAATCCCTCGTCGATCCATGCATTTGGACGAGAAGCACGAAAAGCAGTCGATACCGCAAGAAAACACGTCGGTGATTTACTTGGTGCCAAGGACGATGAAATTATTTTTACCGCCGGCGGAACCGAATCAGATAACCTTGCCATCAAAGGAGTTGCCTATCTGAACAAAGATAAAAGAACGACCAAAGGGCCGCATATCATTACCTCGACAATAGAACATCCGGGAGTTCTTGAGACCTGCCGACATCTTGAAACACAAGGATTCCAAGTGAAATATCTTCCGGTCGATAAGGATGGGATAGTCAACCCTGAAGAGCTTCAGAAATCGATTTCGAAAAACACGTTTCTTATCACCATCATGTTTGCGAACAACGAAATTGGAACCATTCAACCAATCGAGGAAATCGGGAAGATATCCCATGAACATGACATCATCTTCCATACCGATGCAGTACAAGCGGCTGCAAAACTTCCTATTGACGTGAAGAAACAACATATCGATTTGCTTGCGTTATCTTCCCATAAAATCTATGGGCCAAAAGGAATAGGAGCGCTCTTTATTCGAAATGGAGTCAAGGTCCAGCCAATTATTCATGGAGGGGGACATGAGAAAGGGTTACGGAGTAGTACCCTTAATGTTCCTGGTATCGTTGGTCTGGGAAAAGCATGTGACCTTGCAGAAAAACGAATGACAAAAGATACTACATATATGAAAACACTACGCGATCTCCTCATAAAAAATACATTACAGATTGAAGAAAGCCATTTGAATGGTCATCCTGAGAAACGTCTGGTGAACAACGCGCATTTCAGATTCACGGGGATTGAAGGAGAATCCATCCTCCTCGGATTAGATGAGCAGGGAATTGCGACATCGACAGGATCTGCGTGCTCGTCTCAGAAGCTTCAAGCATCTCATGTGCTCCTTGCGATAGGGTTAGACCCGGTACAAGCACATGGATCACTTCGGATGTCTCTTGGACGAGAGAACACCAAAGAAGAAGTTACCTATGTCTCCAAAGTAATCCCTCAGATTGTAGAGAAACTACGAATGATGTCTCCCTTGTGGAACCGGTAGGATATGAAGAAAAAAAAAGCGGTTTGTTTGATCTCGGGGGGTCTTGATTCTGCTGTGACTGCTTTTATCGCAAAAAAACAGGGGTACGACCTGTATGCGCTGTCGTTTCGCTATGGGCAACGCCATACAAAAGAGCTTTCATGTGCAAAGAAGATTACGAAAGCAGTAGGCGCAAAAGATCATATTATTTTTAATATTGATCTTCAAAAATTTGGTGGATCTTCTCTTTTTACCTCCTCGTCTCGTCAGATTAAAAATCATGCGTTAAATGATATTGGAAAAACAATCCCATCAACCTATGTTCCAGCGCGAAATACAGTTTTTCTTTCACTCGCACTTGCGTATGCCGAAGCCATTGACGCGGTTGCAATCTTTATTGGCGCAAATGCCGTGGATTACTCAGCGTATCCTGATTGCAGACCAAATTACATTCGAGCGTATCAGCATCTGGCTAATCTTGCAACAAAGCGTGGAGTGGAAGGAAAAACGATTCGCATCAATGCACCGCTCTTACATCTCACCAAAGCTGAGATTATTAAAACAGGCGTGAAATTGAATGTTCCTTTTGCGAAGACTTGGTCGTGTTATCGAGGAGAAGTCAAGGCGTGTGGTCACTGTGATTCCTGTCTCCTCCGCCTTAAAGGTTTTCAGGAAGCGGAAGTAAAAGATCCTATACCCTACAAAACTATTCCGGATTGATATCTTAAATAATGCAACTAGTGCACCTTGGCATAGAATAATTCTAATATAACATTTCTTCAGTGATTTTTCATAAATTTTCACATCACATTTGTTCATATTTTATTTTTGAAGAATCCTATAAATTCTATACTTATCAGCTTTGTATAATGCAATTCTGTACTTCTCTTTACAGTAAAAAGTAGTAATAAACGAAAATAATTAGTCTCTGTAAGCGGCAAATTCTATTATTGCAACAGGAGAGAAAAAAAGGGAATCCCCTCTGTATGATTCGAGTTCGCTGTAGGAAAATTTATTAATACGTGACAACTCTTTTATAGCTAGTATGGTGAGAGAGAAAAAAAATAAAATATTTAATATTGAGAAATTACATGAGCTTATAGATAGCGCATCTCTCCCTAAATACAAAAATACTTCGTCGTATAATGATAAAAACCTCGAATCTTTACTAAATCGATTATCTGATGAACCATCAAAAAGCAATAAAAAAGTTACATCATCTAATTTAATCCATACAAAATCTGAGAGTTTAACACCACGAGTTGTTGTCCATAAACGAGAAGATATCCAGAAAAAAGAAGAAAGAGTTATTCAGATAGAACTAGGACCAAAGGCAATAACAAAACAAAAAGAACATGCTATCGTGGGTTTTGCTCCTCCAAGGGAGGATCTTTTTGCTGAGGAATCTCTTTACGAGATTGAAAAGATTGCGTTTCTAGAAGAAGAACCTGTGGAAGTGAAACCAACAGATATATCGAAAAAATCAGAGGTTCAACAAGAATTCATTCAAGTGGTATCCGACTGGGAGCATAAAGAGAAACATCTTCCTGAATGGGAACCAGTGACAAAGGAAACAACTGAAAAAGAAATTGTTGAGGTTAAAAAAGGAAAGTCGATTGAGATGTTTCTTCCTGAGTTTGAACGAGTTGATGAGAAACAGTCACCGTTACCATCCCGTTCTCCTGAAAAAGAAAGCAGGATACCTTCATTTGAACCAGTGGAATTTGAAGCAGTCAGGGAGGAGAAACAACAGGTGGAACGATCAGAGGTACGAAAGAAGGAGAAAGCGGAATTACTACGCAAGAAGCTGGAGGAAAAACAAGCACAACAAGAAGCAAAGGAGAAAGAGCGGGAAGCAAAAAGACTAGCAAAAGAACATGAAGAGAAGTTACGATTAGAGCGATTGGAATTACGGAAGAAGGAGAAAGCGGAATTACTACGCAAGAAGCTGGAGGAAAAACAAGCACAACAAGAAGCAAAGGAGAAAGAGCGGGAAGCAAAAAGACTAGCAAAAGAACATGATGAGAAATTACAGTTAGAACAATTAGAGATCCAAAAAGAGCAGCGAGAGGAACAGAAACGCAAAGATTTAGAGAAGAAAAAAGCAGCTGCTGAGGCAAAGGAAAAAGACCTAGAAGAACAACGTCTCATAAAAGAACGTGAAGAGAAGTTACGATTAGAGCGATTGGAATTACGGAAGAAGGA
>Ga0315274_10005148_pt1 | contig 19160 bp, 19 predicted proteins | sample YL17G02_20_MG_FD_203700 | JGI IMG/M metagenome (GOLD analysis project Ga0315274, IMG submission 203700) | Sediment microbial communities from Yellowstone Lake, YNP, Wyoming, USA - YL17G02_20 | ecosystem: Environmental > Aquatic > Freshwater > Lake > Sediment | place: USA: Wyoming | collected... | reverse complement strand
TGTCCGCAATTACAGGCAATCCCCTAAAGAAGCCTCAGATCAGCTTTCAAGAGGGGAACACAGAAGCATCAAGCCTGACTTCTGTAACCATAAACGCTCCCGATCTTTGTCCGAGATACGCCGCAAGATTGGTTCTTGGTGTAAAAATTGGCGATTCACCTTACTGGATGCGCAGACGACTTGAAAGTGTTGGGCTTCGCTCTATCAGCAATGTGGTTGACGTGACTAACTACGTGCTTCTTGAAATTGGGCATCCTCTCCACGTCTTTGATTTTGATAATCTTACCGAAAAGAGGATCATAGTCCGAAGGGCAGAACCTGACGAAAAGCTCACCACACTTGATGAGCAGGAACACACACTGAGCAATGACATGCTAGTGATCGCTGACGCAAAACGCCCTGTTGCAGTGGCTGGCATAATGGGCGGATCGGGGTCTGATGTAACAGAAAATACTGTAAACGTGCTTATCGAAAGTGCGTATTTCAATCCAGTGAGTATCAGCAAAACGTCAAAAGCTCTGGGGATGCACACAGAGGCATCCCATAGGTTTGAGAGAGGCATGGATATTGAAGGGCTTATCACTGCACTCAACAGGACAACGCAATTGATTCAGCAACTCGCAGGCGGGGAAATATGCGACGGAATAGTTGATACGTACCCATCTCCACGAGAAAAGATCATTGCGAAACTCAGGACTCAAAGAGTTAATTCAATTCTGGGGATCAATCTGAAAGCGGAAGAAATACAGAAATACCTGAATAGTCTCGAATTTCAGGCTGAACCAGACGGGGATAACCTTAAAGTGACTGTTCCAACGTTCAGGCCTGACGTAGAGCGTGAGATTGATCTCATCGAGGAAATTGCAAGGCTGTATGGTTACGACAATATCCCTGTCACTATGCCTGCAAGCGAAGTGCCTCCTGTATCTGAAGCTGAACGCTTAACAATGAGTAAGATGACGTTCAGGAACAGGCTCAGGAACACTTTGACTGCATGTGGATTGATGGAAGTGATGAATTACTCATTTCATGGCTCCGATGCCTTTGACAGACTTCGATTAGAGGATGATAGCCAATATCGAAAGGCATTGAAGCTAAGAAATCCTCTCAGTGAGAATCAATCCGTAATACGCACTACCCTTTTGCCTGTTCTCCTTGAGAATATTGCCTATAACATTAATAGGCGAACCACTGATATACGAATATTCGAGATAGGGCGTGTGTTTCACCCCAAATCTGAAAATAAGCAACCGGAGGAACCGGAGTTCGTAAGCGGTGCTATAACAGGCATATTAGGTGCGCAGGCGTGGAATCATCCAACCAGATATGTTGATTTCTTTGACGTTAAGGGTGTTGTGGAATCTATGTTGAATGAGCTAGGAATCCATGACTATAAATTGGATTTTACGTCCTGTCCGCCTTTCCAGCCCGGTCGCAGTGTCGAATTGATAGTCAACAACTTGTCAATAGGTGCTTTTGGAGAGATTCGCCGTGACGTTCTGGAAAGCTACGATATAGCCCAGAACGTCTATATGTTTGAGTTGGGCTTCAATGAGTTGATGAGTTACTCAACTATGAGTATATTCCAGCCATTGCCTGTATTCCCGTCTGTTTACAGGGATATGGCGATAGTTTTACCGTATGATGTATCGGCTTCTCAGGTTGATGAAACGATAAAAATAGGTGATCTCGTAAAGAATGTGAATCTATTCGACGTATACAAAGGTAAGCAAATACCTGACAATATGAAAAGCCTTGCGTTCTCTATTGAGTATTATTCACCTGATCGAACCCTTACGGACGAGGAAGTTGACGAAGTTCATCAGGGAATTATTACAGTACTCGCCGGGAAGTTTGGGGCAGAACTTAGAAAGTAAACTATTAATGATAAGGGTTTTTTATTGCGGATAGAATAGTATCCTTTGTTTGATTATTTGATACTGGATACTGGATATTGGATGTTTTATGTTGGGTAAAGTTTTCATCTAGTATCCTACATCCAGCATCCAGTATTAAGGAGATGTCTGTATGATAAACGAAAGTATGGAACTCCTTCGGAAAAGAGTTCAGCAAATAGTAGGATTGATGGAGAAATTGAAAGAGGAGAATGAAAATCTCAAGAGCCTTATAGCAAAAATGGAGGATGAGAACCATAACCTGAAGGATGAGATAAATTCTCTAAAAAAGGAAAGAGAACAGATCAAGAGCAAAATTGACGACGCAACATTAATGTTGGATAAACTCGCTGTCGAGGAAGAGCAGGAAGAAGACAAGTCCTGTTAAATCAGGAGAAGATTATGGAAAGAAAAGATGATGTGTCGGAGCTTTCGTTCCAAGCGTTTCTCACTTATCAAGGACTTACAGATTTCATCATTTCTCTGGCATCTATACGTCCCGATCTCTGTCAGTTGGGATCGCTGGGAGAGTCAAGGGAAGGTCGGAAGATCCATCTACTGACGATAACCGACTTTTCGTCAGGGGACCCAGAAGATAAGCCAGCCTATTTGATACACGGCAATATACACGCTACCGAATTAGCTGGAACACACGCCGCATTATACACAGCACGGCAGTTGCTCGTGGATGACAGCGTTTCGGATATGCTGAAGGACGTAGTTTTTTACGTAGTTCCTAGACTGAATCCTGACGGCGCTGAGTTCGTTGCCACAACGTCAGGTCCAATCCGCAGCCGCACTGATCGATCAATCCCTGAAGCAAATACACTCTACCCCAAAGACATGAACGGCGATGGGTTGATCCTGACTATACGTCAAGAACATCCTGATGGGGCATTTATAAGCGACCCACAGGATCCTCGTTTGGTTATACGCCGTAAAGCAGATTCAAAGGGACCATTTTACCGCCTTATGCCTGAAGGTGAAATCTACAATTGGGATGGCAGCGACAACGTATCTATTGATGGCAGACGATTTGACTGGAATAGAAACTGGTCTTATGACTGGCGCCCTGAGCCTGAGCAATATGGCGCAGGGGATTTTCCCTTTAGCGAAAAAGAGATGCGCCATGTTGCAGAATTCATACACAGTAAACCTAACCTGTTCGGGATTCTAGGCTATCACACAGGACCTGCCGCCGTGTTAAGACCGCCATCAACAGGTTCTGATTCTGATCTCGATGAACACGATGTCCGTGTGATGGATGATCTTGCAGAGATCGGTTCAAAATATACTGGATTTCCTGTTATACCTGTCGTGAAATATCACGGAAAGCGGAGTCGTGATATAAATTTACGAGGACATTTTCACAACTTCGGTTATCATCATCTTGGTTTGTTCGTATTTGAATTTGAGCTAGGCGTGATAGAGAACAGCGCAGGGATCAGCACCGAGGAACAGTTTGGAGTTCAAAACGAGGATGAAGAAGAGGAACAGCGACGAAAAGTAATTCACTGGTGGGACGAACAGACAGAAAAAGATCAAATCTTCAAAATGTGGGAAGCTTTCCAGCATCCTCAGCTTGGAAAAGTCGAAATCGGTGGATTCCTGAATCGGCACGTTGGCAATCCTGCACTTCAAGACCTTAAACAAATATCAGAAGGAACCTATAAATTCACACTGGATCACGTACGCAAACATCCAAAGGTCGTATTAGAGGACGTGCAGGTTGAGCCAGTTGGTGGACAGGTTTTCCGCATACGTGTGCGAGTGGCAAATCGGGGTGAGTTCCCAACTAACGTATCGAATAAGGGAAGGAATTTACGGCGTATCAGGCCTGTTCGTGTAGAATTTAACTCAGCCGAAGGAGTTAAACTACTTTCTGCTCAGGGACATTATAACTTAGGACATTTAGGAAGTATCACAGACAGCAGGTTTTTAGAATGGTTTGTTTTCAATCCTGACAGGCGTCAGGTTTTATGTGAGATCAATATCATTGGTGGAACAGGCGGCAATATACGCTATGCAATACAGTCGTAAAGATTGACGTACAATTGAAAAGGGCGGTTGCTATGTGATACGACATCCGCCCTTTTCTGTAATTGCTGGTAACGTGTTACCAGCTTTAACCGCATTTATCAGACCACCAGTATGCCCGGCAAGTGATCCCAAATGGGTCTGCGAAGGTGATCGTCCCTTCAGCAAGCACACCACCAAATCTCTTAGGGAATGGAGTTGGCAGAGGCGAGGTATATAAAGCACACATATATGTTTGTCAGTTAAATGTGCGCCAACGTATCTTAGGTTTAAATATCGCCTATCCTTGTGCTTTGCTGTATGCTCCTATCCTTACTTTTACATTATAATATCAGCCCAAAATATTTCTTACGATTTTAATAACATAGATTTACATAAACTTATTCCCAGTTTTTTTAATAATTGATTATAAAATTATAACATTTTTCGAAAATCATTGTGAGTTATGACTGGAGAAGAATGTCCAACCTATCATGTGGGTAGTCAAAGCATTTCTATCTCGGCTGAAAAGAAATGTACCAATCAATTTGAAAAATGTTAATATGTTTGAAAACAAAGAGGTGTAAAATGAAAAGTGGTTCCCGATGACGTGTGTGTCGAAGTGCCAACGATGGTGAAAGGAAAAGAGATAGTGCCTCAAAAGGTAGGCGAGTTACCAGAATGGTTAGGGGGCATCACCCGCCTGCTGGCAATTCAAAGGCGGATGATGGCTGATTATCTTGTCAATCCCTCATTAGAGCTACTCAAGCAGTCGCTTTCTGTTATACCAATACTTGCGCCAACAGAGCGACACTTGAGGTTCGCAGACGTGCTACACGACATTTACGAAAATCACTCATAGCCGATGGAAAGGGCAAGTACGGCATAGGATGTTGCCAATACAGGATTGGATTCCATCCATCTGTCTTCTGAGTTGACCCATGAACCATCTGGCTTTTGGAGTGAAATTATTTTTCTGGCAAGCTCTGCGTACCAGTTGTGCTGGACACCGTTAGAGTCGGTTATAACTGGCTCACCATAAGCCTTCATAGCTTTTGCCATTGTATGATAATAGTAAAATAGTCCCTGCGCACCCGCATTCGGGTTTTCATCCAGAGTGTAATGAGTTTTGATCCACTTAACAGCGTCCTGCACTCTGGGGTCATTCTTATCAACGTTGGCATATATGAAGCTTAGTATACCGGCGTAGGTCATGGAACCATAAGATTTTGGTCTGCCTTGTTGGTCATCCCCTACCTGACTGAAATCCGGACGATATATAAATCCGCCGTCATCTCCAGCAGATGGCTGATCATTTGACTCAGTTCGGTTCTGGCATCGTTCAATGAATTTTACTGCCTTTGCCCATACGTCAGCATTATTGGGAACTCCTGTTTCCTTTAATGCCTGAAGGCTGAATTTAAGGTTTGACATATCAGGACGGAGATCATTTCCATAGCCTATCCCGCCGTACATCTTATCCTCTGGAGAATAGCCATTGCTCTCGTCCAATTGGAGACCCATTACGAGTTTCTGCCCATTCTGAATGATGGTTTTATAAGCAGGATTCTTAGTCGCCATCAAAGCCATTATGGATAATGAAGTATTATAGTTCGGCATATCCTCATCATATATGCCTCCATCGGATTTCACCATAGTCAGAAGGTATTTTACGGCATCCTTTATGTATACTCCATCGTTTTCAGCATATTGTCTTGGGCTTTTTATATAAGCAGTGACAACCAGTGCTGTTATACCCGGGTAATTTTCATAAGAGCCATTCTTTTGCTGATGATCCTTCAAGTATCTGAGACCTTTGTCAATTGACGCTTTGATTTCTGCCTCCAATGCCTTATCAATAGTTGGCGATACCGTATCTGCCGCATAAATGCTTGATCCTATGTAAAGTACGAACATAAACCCGACTGCAAGGCTTAACAATCTAATGAATAATTTTTTTTGCATTGTAACCGCTCCTCTATATTCTACAATTTATTTTATACTTAAACATTGTTTTTGAGGCTAACCTCAACGTAATTCATAAAAAAAATGTAAGGAGAAGGTTGAATCCTACTCCTCACAGCGTTTGGGTGCAGAAGGCTAAAATAATATAAAATATATACGCAATTATCGTGCCATAAAAATTTAGAGTATTTACCTGTAACTATACTTTTGCAGTTTTTTGAAATATCAAGTATTTATGCGGTTTTGTAGAGGCGAGGTTACCTCGTCTCTACATTCGCAAACCTGCATGAAATTTAGATTATCACATTTTCAAAGTAGTCTAATTCGGTTGAAGGTCGGCTTGGAACTGGAAAGAAAATATACACAGTGTGATCAGTAAGTGTGCAGTAGTGTTAGCAGAAGAAAGCAATAATATCTATAAGGATATTTTTCAGATTATCTCGTGGTACGATCATATCCACCACACCGCTTTTAAACAGTAATTGTATTGCCCGATCTGCGTTCCTCCGGCCGATTCGGCTTCCAGTATGTGAGGTTCCAAGCGAGTTTGACTCAGCAATGACTATATCCGCTGAATAAGCAAAGGCAGGAAAACTGCTATCCGTACCAGATTGAGAAAGTACCGAAACGTAAAGCAGTTTTTCCTTACTTAGCCTATTGATGTGTGCAGCGATATTCAAAGTTTGTGCAGGAAGATGTATATTCTCTACTTTATCAGCGACAGTATAGATCGCCAGCAAGGGCAGTTTTTCTTCAACAGCATGAGAGATCGTACTTACTATTTTCTCTGTCACAAATGTGCTATCAGTCTTAAAAAGGTTAAGAGCCATTATCACCAGCTTGTGATTAGACAATCGAGCTTTTCCGCTCACGATGATGCTATCGAAATTTTTATCAGGGCAGGCAACATCATTGTAACTATGAAAGCTTTCCTCATCAGCGATAAGAGATATGCGTGTGGATGGTTCTATCGGGAAATAGTAACTGCATCTACGGCAGATACGCAGGTTCCTATCCAGCTCACCATTATATATTATCTCACTGCATTCAGGACATTTTTCCCAGATACCATCGGGAATGTCTTTTTTCCTATTGCTCATTAATGTATTTGGTTTCAAAATTATCAGTCCTTGCATATTAAACTTGTCAATTATGTACTTCAGAGCTATCACAATTTCACGGCTTGGATTGTGTTTTATACTTAACCATTTTTACTTCAGTTCCACAATTACCAGACATAGTGAATTCTACTTCATCCATAAGGGCTTTCATGAGAAAAATTCCTCTGCCACAGGGTTTCATAACATTTTCGGGACTTAACGGGTCCTCTACACTACCGGGATCGAAACCATGCCCGGAATCCTTCACGTATATAGTCAATCCATCATCAGATATGTAAAATCGAAAATGTACTAATTTATCAGGATCGTTTTTGTTTCCGTGTTTTATAGCGTTTGTCCCGGCTTCTATGACAGCAAGACTTACCTGTTCTTTGGTTTCTTCATCAAACCTCATTTCTTTAGCAACGTAAGACAGTACATTATCCAACAGGTAAATATGCCTGAATTCACTAGGAATATCGAGGGTTATCTCTTTTGGCAACGTTTTGTTTTTTACTTTCATGGTTTAAGCTGAACGGCATTGAGTGCCGTCTGCATGTTATCATATACCTCAAACAAGGAGTTGAGTTTGGTGATATTTAGAATGTTAATAATATTCTCCTGTGCATAGAGAAGCACGAGTTTGCCTTTTCTCTCTTTCAGCTTGAGAAATACCATTATAATCGTGCCTAAAGCAGAGCTATCCATAAGGGGAACATCAGATAGATCCAGGATGATCCATCTCACGCCGGTATCAATCTGTTCTTCGAGGGCATTTTTGAATCGGGCGACACCATCGCCTATTATCTTACCCTCCAGATGTAATATAGCCCCGTCATCTTTATTTTCGACTTCTATCTTCATAAGAATTTTTCCTAATCAAGTTGCCATTCCCACTTTAACACAATCAGTTTCTTTTACGTTAGTAAAACTATTAGACAATCCCTCAATTCAGTTACTCACAATACTTACTCGTTCCTGTTTAACCTTTGTTACCTATTGCTAGCCCTGCCTCAATAATACTCATTATACGATCAAGATCATCCACAGAGTAATATTCAATCTCTATCTTGCCTTTTTTTCCAGTCTGGCTTAATTTTACTTGAGTTGCCAGCATCGTTCTCAATTTGTTTTCTACAGCTTCGATCTCAACAGAACGGATTGCTAATTTCTGCTGCTTTGGCTGGCGAAGCAGTTTTTGAACCAGTTTCTCTGTTTGGCGGACAGAAAGATCAAGCTCTATTATCTTCTTGCATACTTCTATCTGTAAGTTTTGCTGTTCGAGTGACAGCAATGCTCTAGCGTGACCCATGCTAACTTTACCAGAAAGGATATTTTCCTGTATTTCCTGCGGTAGCTGAAGAAGACGCATCATATTAGCAACCGCAGGTCTGCTTTTCCCGACTGACTGCGCAAGCTGTTCCTGCGTAAGGTTAAACTCGCTCATCAGCGAGGAATAAGCACGAGCCAGTTCGATAGCGTTAAGGTCTTCTCGCTGGATGTTCTCCGTTATAGCGATAGCCATAGCCTCTGCATCGTTGACTTCCTTTACAATTGCAGGAACTTCGGGTAAGCCAACCATTTTGCAGGCACGAAACCTACGCTCACCAGCAATTAACTCGTATTTATCTGTACCCATAGAACGAACTAATATGGGTTGAACAACTCCCTTTTCCTTGATTGATGCCGCCAGTTCTTCTAGCGATTCATTATCCATCTTTATTCGAGGCTGATAGGGATTCGGCGTAATGTCATTGACAGAGATATTAATAACCCTGTCTGCTGTCTGCCTTTTCGCAGATTCGGGAATAAGTGCGCTCAATCCTCTCCCCAATGATTGTTTAGTCATTTCCAGCCACTTCCTTTGCAAGCTTCACATACGCTTTAGCACCTGCTGATTTTGCATCGTAGAGTATAATCGGTTTGCCGAAGCTAGGAGCCTCACTGAGTCTTACGTTTCTAGGAATGGTAGTATTGTATACCCGTCCTTGAAAGAAACTCCTCACTTCTGAGATCACCTGTTCTGATAGCCTGATACGTTTGTCCTGCATAGTCAGGAGTATCCCCTCTATCTGAAGCACTGAATTCAGGTTATCCCTTACCAGCGTTATAGTCTCAAGAAGCTGACCAAGCCCCTCAAGTGCATAATACTCGCATTGTATGGGTATCAGGATGGAATCGCAGGCAGTCAGGGCATTGAGCGTTATAAGCCCAAGCGATGGAGGGCAGTCAATTATAATATAATTATACTGATCCCGTATAGATTGAAGTGCAAAGCGAAGTTTAGTCTCCCTTGCTATGAGTGATACCATTTCCACCTCAGCACCGACGAGATCGGAATTGGATGGCACAAGGCTTAGATGCTCCATATTAGTAGGAACGATAACCTCTGACAATGGCACTCCATCCATTAAGACGTGATAGATACTGCGTGTCACCTGTCTGGGATCAAGACCTAACCCGCTTGTAGCATTAGCCTGTGGGTCAATATCCAGAAGCAGTGTTTTAAAGCCCGCTCCAGCCAGACATGCGGACAGATTGATTGCCGTAGTGGTTTTGCCTACCCCGCCTTTTTGGTTCGCAACTGCTATCACTCTGGACATAAGCTAATCTCTCACAGTTTCTGATTCTTCCGACTTGAGTGTGGAAATATAAAATTTAAATCCCCCTAACCCCCTTTTTCAAAGGGGGAATGGCTCTAACTCCCCCTTTAGCAAAGGAGGGAAGGGGGGATTTTATATCATATACCGTAAATATAACCCATCTAAGAGTCGTAAAAAACTTTTACAGTGGTTTATTCTCTATCTTACCAGTCTGACGTGGATACTGATCCGGAGTATTCTTGACTTTTTCAATAAAGATCAAAGTTCGCCTTTCAGGATTGATCTCATCATGCTCAATCTTTACGAAACGACCACCAAGTTTTTTTATAGCATTTTTCGCTTCGTCTAACTCGACTTCAGACTTTTGTCCTTTATAGACGACGAACTTTCCTCCAATCGTCACCAACGGGAGACAGTATTCAGCAAGTATCTGCAACCGTGCCACGCAACGTGCAACAACTACGTCATACTGCTCACGATATTCCTTTGAATGTCCAATTACCTCTACACGATCATTCAGGACTTCAACGTTCTCTAGCTTTAGCGTATCAACTACGTGGCTCAGAAATTTAGCTTTCTTGCCTATTGATTCTATCAGTGTTAAACTAATATCAGGGCGATATATCTTAATCGGAATCCCCGGAAACCCGCCCCCAGTGCCTACATCAGCGACCCTTGCATCTTCTTTAATCGTTTCATAAAGGAATATTAAAAGAGAATCAATAAAGTGCTTATCAATAATATCCGAATCTTCTTTTAGTGCTGTTAAATTTATCCGGGTATTCCAATCCTTGAGTTCCTGTGCATATACGCTGAATTGACGAAGTTTTTCTTCATCAAGAGATAATCCGTCTCTAATCTTTTCTTTAAGAATCTCGTTAAATTGTGGCATACAATATATTAAACTAAAGGTTGATATTGGTCAAGAAAAAAACGCTATTCCCGATAATTCTGATTTACTGAATACAATTCCTTCCGCAGATAGATAATCCAGTTATCTCCGTCACGTAACTCACCATCTGAGGTAGTAAAACTCCAATGCTCCAGATATGGTTCTTCTTCTAAAGGTTCATATCCCAGGCGCAGATATAGAGAATATGCCCGTTGATTAAAATGGGGATTAGCACCTATGAATATTTCACTGCAACCCCGCTTAAATGCAGTCTTTTCCATTTCATGAATCATAGAGGTTCCGATGCCCTGCGATCGAAAGTCGGGTTTGACATAGAGATCAACTATTGCAGGTAGAAACTTCATCTTGGTCCATGTTTCAGGAGACTTGAATACTATCAAACCAAAGCCTATTATAGTATTTTCTTGTTCAGCCACCATATACCGAATGTAAGCACTATCAGCGTCTCGCATACGGTCGAGATGTAGAGCCATTGTTGGTTTTATAGCCGAAAGCGCTGCCAAATCGTCACTTATGGCATCTCTTATTTTAAAACTAACATTAAAGCTCTGATTTCTCATTTTTCACTATGGCTTAGTATACGGCGTCGTAAATACTCGGTAAGTTGATAGTAGTTGGGTTTCGTTCCTCAACCCAACCTACAATTCTCTAACTGTCAGTACCATCTGAATGTAAGAATGATCAGTTATGTAAGATAAGTAAAGGGAGTGGCGATATGTTCCGCTTCCTTCGTCGCCTATCCTACCAGCAGATACATTTTAGTCATAATATTTAATAATATGCGATGGATTAATTATTCCTAATGCTACCCCAAGTAGTAGCTAGTTTTCCCGATAGATCAACAGATTTGGGATTCAATATCACTTTCAGAACTGTAGCAAATACACCAGTATTGTCATAACTCAAAGCAACGACAGTTATACCGGTATTCGGTATATAATACATCTTGGATGCGTAACCTATTAGCCCGCCATCGTGACCGAATGATTCCCCCATAACAGTATATCCCTTCATCACACCTAGTCCATAACCAAGGCTCGGGGCGGTGAAGGTTAGCATCTTATCGAGAGATTCGGGCTTAAGTACGTCTCCACTGTATAGTGATTCAGCCCACTTAACCAGATCCTCTGCATCAGATAACATGCCACCACAAGCCAAGAAAGCTGATGATATTGCTGTATAAGGAAATGGGGCTGATGGAGATTTTGCAAGTCCTTCAGGAATATTCTCACGAACGTCAAAGAAGGTATTATTGAGTTGCAGTGGAGTAAGAAAACGATTCCGAATTACTTGCTCCACTGGTGTATGCGTAGCTGCTTCTATTATCATCCCAAGCAGAATATAGCCTGTGTTACAGTAGCTATATCGTGTTCCGGGTGCAAATACCGGTGGTTGTGCGGTTGCTATGGCTATAATCTCCTCCGGTTGCCATATCTTGTTTAAATCTTTAACAATGTCGTTCCAAGAATTTGTAACATCATACAACCCACTTGTATGCCTTAACAGGTTTGTAATAGTGATGTTCTCGCCATTTGGAACAATTCCTGGAAGCCATCGCTCAATAGAATCCTCAAGAGTGAGAATATTCTCTTCCGCAAGCTTAAGTATAGTTGCTGATACGAACGTCTTTGTGATGCTAGCAATGCGGAACATATTCTCTGGCTTCATGGCAATATTATTCTGCCGATCAGCCATTCCATATGCCCATAACCAAGTTCCCTGATCTGGTATAGTGACAGCCAATGTCGCGCCGCCGCTAGTGTTATATTGATTGGCATATTCATCAAGTTTCTTCTGCATTGCATCAGCAAGTTCTGGATCGATCTCTGCACAAATGCGGTCACAAGTAGCGAACAGCATAAAGAATACGGAAACATACAATATAAACTGCTTGAATGTTGTCATATAACACCCCCATAGTTGATATTAGATTATATTGAATCTTGGATATGGAATTAAACTAGACAGACATATCGGCGTTTCCACATTGTCCTAATATATTTGTAATAACACTTATCGCTTTATAAGATCATCACAACTTTCTTTTTGTGCAGTTTCTAACCAGAGTTCCATTACTATTTTAACTTCGCCTAACGCTTCTTCTTCTGTTTCACCAAAAGCTGAACACCCAGGCAATTCAGGTACCACCGCTATATATCCTTCATCCTCATCACTGTAAAATATTTCAATAGCGTATTTATTACACATGGTTTTCATTTTTCGTTCGCTTCATCTGACTGAGCATAACCATAAGCACAGAAATATCAGCAGGCGAGACACCTGAAATCCTCGATGCCTGTCCCAACGAGAATGGACGAATCTTTGACAGCTTTTCCCTCGCTTCCTTTGACAGACTGTGTATGCTCTCGTAATCCAAATCCTGCGGCACCTTCCACAATTCGAGTTCACTGCTCTGCTTGACCTGCGACCACTCACGGCGGATGTATCCTTCGTATTTAACCTGTATCATGACCTGTTCTTTTGATTCTTCCATTATATCATCGGGAGTCGGCACAAGCTGTTCAAGCTCATTATACGTGATCTCAGGGCGTTTAAGCAAGTCCATTAAAGTAATAGGCATCATGATCTCCGCTGTCCCTATGTTTTTAATCTTCTCTCGTACACTTGCATCAGGAATTATTCTTGTGGTTTTCAATCGCTCATGTTCTTGCTCTATTTGCCTGCGTTTTTTCTCAAGCTTATTGTATAAATCATCTGAAATAAGTCCAAACTTCCTGCCAAAATCCATCAAACGTAGATCAGCGTTATCCTCACGTAAAAGCAACCTGTGTTCAGCCTGTGATGTAAACATACGATAAGGCTCATTCGTACCTTTCGTAACGAGATCGTCAATTAGAACACCGATGTATGCCTGTGACCTTTCCAGAATGAACGGTTCTTCACCACGAATTTTAAGCACAGCGTTGATACCAGCCATTATGCCCTGTGCGCCTGCTTCCTCGTAGCCGGAAGTTCCGTTAATTTGCCCTGCAAAAAAAAGGTTTTCTATCAGTTTTGTCTCAAGAGATGGCTTGATCTGCAATGGCGGTGCAAAGTCGTATTCGATGGCATAAGCAGGACGCATCATCTCTGCCTTTTCAAGTCCGATGACGCTGTTTAATACCCGAAGCTGAATGTCTTCCGGCAGGCTCATAGAAAGCCCGTTGACGTATATCTCCTGAGTATAACGCCCTTCAGGCTCAAGGAATAACTGATGCTTATCTTTGTCTGAAAAACGAACTACTTTAGCCTCAACTGATGGACAGTATCTTGGTCCCACACCGACGATCCGACCGCTGTACATTGCCGATCTGCTAAGATTTTCACGAATAATCCTATGGGTTTCTTCCGTTGTGTAAGTGAGATGACAAGGAATCTGTGATTGAGTAATCTTTTCAGTTGAGAATGAAAAAGGCTTTGGCGGATCATCTCCCGGTTGTATAGAAAGTGAAGAAAAATCAACGGTTCTAGCGTTTATTCTTGGCGGAGTGCCAGTCTTGAGCCTTCCGATCTCAAATCCAAGCTCACGTAAGCTACCTGATAATCCCTCTGCGGATGGTTCGCCAGCACGCCCGGAGCTATAACTCAGATCGCCAATGTGGATCAAGCCTTTAAGGAAAGTGCCAGTGGTTATTATCACAGCACGACCGAGATAAGCCATCCCTGTGCTTGTGACTACACCTTTTACTTTACCATTTTCAACCAGCAGGCTATCAGCCATTCCCTGTTTCAGGTCAAGATTCTCCTGACATTCAAGGATATACTTCATCCTGAATTGATAGTCTTTTTTATCAGCCTGCGCACGAGATGAGCGTACCGCCGGACCCTTTCTCATGTTAAGAACACGGAATTGGATCCCCGTGGCGTCAATATTCTTAGCCATCTCCCCGCCGAGTGCATCTATCTCCTTGACTAATTGACCTTTGGCAAGACCACCAATGGCGGGATTGCAGGACATCTGGGCGATGGTATCCAGATTAATCGTGAGCATAAGGGTATTATGCCCCATTCTGGCAGACGCAAGGCACGCCTCGCAGCCAGCATGTCCTCCACCAACAACTATAACGTCGTATTCTTTATCATAAAAAATCATTTTTGATATTGGAAGATTACAGATTGAAGATCAAAAATGAAGTAATACCAATTTTCAATAGAAACACTACATATAGGTAGCCGAAGGCTTTAGCCTGCGGAAGCGCACCCTAAAGGGATGCGACTACCAACGTAGTATTTGAATTAGCAATTGGTATAAGCAACTAAAGCCTGTATCTTGTATCCTGTATCCTGAATCTTGTATCTTTTAATCTATCCTACCTTCTACGAGAATCCCACTCGGTATCTGTATCTTCGTCCTCTGGTGATTCTGAATCCGCTACGTTGATCAAGCCATATTTTTCCTCATAATTAGCGATATTCTCTCTTAACGCCTTGAGTAAGGCTTTTGCGTGCTGTGGACTTGTGACAATCCGAACGTCCATGAATGCCCTTTTCCCTTCAGGTTGAAACTGCCCAAAGTCCATCATAAACTCATAGGGTGTATGACCGATCCTGACTATGTTTGAGTATATTGTGTGAATTCGTTCTTGCTGCGTATCTTTTTCCTGTTCCATCGCTTACCCTCATATTTAATGATATATCAGTTCCAGCAATAATTTACCAATAGTCTCAAGGCTTTGCGGGCTACATTTGTCGGGAGTGTCCTCAAGCGTATGCCAGTAGGGATAATTGAAGTCAATAATATCAATGCACTCAATCCCAACGTTTATTAATTCGATATGGTCATCCGTTATACTGTAACCAACTTTTCTATAGAAGCCTTTCAATTTGAGATCATCTGCCAGATTCCAGACTTTCCTTACAACGTCAGGTGCTGCATTTATCGAATTCTGCTCTATGTATATATCCAGATCTTTATCACCTATCATATCGAGTAAAATACCATATTCCGGGACCCACTCAGGGCGGATTTTACGTGCAAAGTGACGTGAGCCAAGGAACATTTCACTGGTGTTCTTGCCATAGTCCTCACCATCAAACAGTACCATGATTATCTTAATTGGAGGGGTTTCTGAACGGAAAGCTCTGGCAAGCTCTAACAATACAGCGACTCCGGAAGCGCCATCATTTGCGCCAAGAATCGGCTGACTGCGTTTCTTCGGATCTGAATCTCTGTCTGCAAAAGGTCGGGTGTCCCAGTGAGCCGCAAGTATCACTTTTTTATCAACATTGGGCCCAAATATGGCTATTATATTCGTAAGATTTAGTATACGTTCCCCGCTTTTGTGGGTAAAATTTTGAAGAACAACGCTGTTTGCGTATTTCTTTAATTCTGAGGCTAGATAATCTTTCGTCTTTTCATGCGCAGTTACGCCGGGTGGACGTGGACCAAAAGAGCATTGTTTTTTGAGATAATCGAAAGCTTTGTCAGCCTCAAAGGTGGGAATTGCATACGAATTTGAAACGCAGAATAGGATAAATACAATAATCAGAAATACGTTACCGCATAGCAAATACCTATATCTCATATCTCCCTTCTTCCTTCAAGAGCTTTGCCAAGAGTTACCTCATCAGCGTATTCAATGTCTCCCCCGATTGGCAATCCATAAGCTAATTGAGTCACCTTTATGCCCATAGGCTTGATCTTCTTTGACAGGTATATAGCAGTTGCCTGTCCCTGAGCATTGGGGTTTGTCGCTATCACTATCTCGTTTATCTCTTGAGAGTTAATGCGCTCAAAAAGCTCTTTGATCCTCAAATCATCAGGATTTATACCTTCAAAAGGGGATAATGCACCCATCAGGACGTGATACACTCCCTTGAATATCCCCGCTTTTTCCAGAGCTATAATGTCATCAGTCTCTTCCACAACACAGAGCATTTTGTGGTCACGTCGTGTATCACTGCATATATTGCATGGGTCACGATCAGTAACACCACCGCAGATAGAGCAATAAACGATATGGTCCTTCACCTCAGATATAATCTGCCCTAGCCTTTTCACGTCCTCGTCTTTCATTCTGAGAATGTGCATAGCTATCCGCTGTGCAGTTTTGGGACCGATGCTGGGTAGTTTCTGAAACTCGGATATTAATTTTGCCAATGGGTCTGGATAATAGAACATTACATCAAACCTGGTATCTTCATGCCCCCGGTGAGTTTATTCATCTCATTGGTCATGAGTTCCTGTGATTTTCTGTACGCCTCATTGACTGCCGCAAGTATAAGGTCTTGTAGCATCTCAATGTCACTGGCGTCAACGACCTCCGGATCAATTGTGATGGATAATACCTGCTGTTGGCCATTAGCCACAACTGTAACCACACCACCGCCGACAGTTGCCTCGACTGTTCGGTTGGCTAATTCTTCCTGTATCTCCATCATCTGTTTCTGCATCTTCTGCGCTTGCTTCATTATGTTATCTAATTTCATCTCTCCACTCCTTATCTTTTTACATCAACGATCCTGCCATTAAATATCTCAAGGACCATTTTTACTGATTCATCCTGCATCGCATCAACTCTCATATCTTTTTGCGATACGGGTGTATCATTCTTGTTTGGCGTATCATTTGTACGTATTACCAATTTCATGGTTTTACCCATAATTTCTTTTAAATTAGACTCAATAAGCTTTTTGTTACCAGAATCATTCAACTGTTCCCGATGCCACGAGAACTTAGGATCAAAATCCACTATCAAAGTTGAGTCATCAACCGACACAAGGTAGGATTCTTTAAGAATTGCATGTAATGCAGGGGAACACTTATCTTTGATATCCTTCAATATATTAGTCCACGTTGAGTTTAGCGGGTCTGATTCTTTTAGTTCGGGGGAATCAGTTTTCGACTCAGTTACATCTACAGAACCGACCATTGCGTCGCTGTAAGCAGTTTCAGGCTCGGCAACGATACCTGATGCCATTGGTGTTTCGGGTGCAACATTATAGATTCTTGACTCAATCTCCTGAAGTTTACCAAGAACTTTGTCTAATGGAATGCTTTCGTCCTTTAGCCTGCAAAGCTTTATAAGGGCAAGCTCAAAATTAAGCCTTTCATAGCCTAGTTGCTTTATATCACTTTCTGTTAGCGTCAATAATCTGACAACCTTCATTAGCTTTTCTACTGATGCATTTTTGGAAAGTTCTGCCAGTCTTTGCGCTTTCGTTTCAGCGGCATCTATGAGATCAGGATTGATTTTGTATACCATAAGATCACGAAAGTAGGAGACTAGCTTTTTCAGGCATTGGGATAGATCAGCGCCGTGATCTGCAAGGGCATTTAGAGACTCAAGGCTTTTCGCGCTATCGTTCTTAAGTACGTTTTCAACCAGGCTATCAAGAAGCTGATATGAACCCAACCCAAGAAACCTGCTAACCTCTTCAGTTCCCAGATCGTCATTACTGAAGGAAAGCATCTGATCAAGTATACTTTCAGCATCTCTTAATGAGCCGTCTGCATTTTCAGCTATCAGCGAAAGTGCTTCGTCATTGACAGATATGTTATCCGAAACCAGCAATTCTTTAAGTTTGTCCGTGATCTCACTTCGTGTCAGTATGCGGAAGTCGAATCGTTGGCAGCGTGAAAGTATCGTTGCGGGTATCTTATGCGGCTCAGTTGTAGCAAGTATAAAGATTACATGATGAGGTGGCTCTTCGAGTGTTTTCAGGAGAGCATTAAAAGCTTCAGTAGTAAGCATGTGGGCTTCGTCTATGATGTAGACCTTATATTCGGAAGACACGGGAGCGAATTTTACATTTTCCCTTAGATCACGTATCTCATCAATACCTCGATTTGAGGCGGCATCTATTTCAATGATGTCCATTGATCTACCAGAGGAGATTTCAACGCAAGAGTTACATTCGTTGCATGGTTCGGATCCTTTTTTATATTTGCAGTTTACAGCCTTTGAGAAAATTCTTGCGACAGTTGTTTTTCCGACACCTCTGGGACCTGTAAAAAGATAGGCATGAGCGATTCTACCGGAAGAGATTGCGTTCTGGAGGGTTCTGGTGACGTGTTCCTGACCCACCACGTTTGCGAATAGTTGAGGACGGCCCCTTCTTGCCAAAACGATATAAGGCATGATTCAATTCCCACTCCATTCATACTAGCAAGAAGCAAAAATGAAAAAAGTAGAATGGGCATTGCCCATCCTACAAAAATCACAAAAAGCAAATCGTATCAACAATCTATGGATGACGAAAAAATATAATTTCTATGCAATGAAAAAAGCCGTGCAACTGTCTTCGACCTTCTTCCCTAAGCGATACTCAAGTAGTTAGCTCCAGCCAGGCTCTCCTGCGGCACACTCTCCAGTTACCTGCCGCTGCTTCCTTCCGGACCTGACGGGGTTCAGCAATTTCAAGTTGCGCAGGACCCAGCCTTCATTGCCACTTACTCAAGCCAGCCTCAAAAAAGAAAGGCCTCAGAACAGTATTCAGCCCTGCTGTAGCGGATTGCAGGTACAGGGCACCGCTAGTTCCCCACCTAGCACGGCTTATTTATTACTCGATTTATGCTGACAGATCATAATTTACAGGTAACAAACCTTTGAGATTTATGCTTTTTGAAGCATCCAGAATTTCTATACCGACGATCTTATCATCTTCTCCAATATCAAGCACAATATCATCTGATACCCGTTTATTAATCAACTCCTGTTTCCGATCA
>Ga0315274_10005145_pt1 | contig 19165 bp, 17 predicted proteins | sample YL17G02_20_MG_FD_203700 | JGI IMG/M metagenome (GOLD analysis project Ga0315274, IMG submission 203700) | Sediment microbial communities from Yellowstone Lake, YNP, Wyoming, USA - YL17G02_20 | ecosystem: Environmental > Aquatic > Freshwater > Lake > Sediment | place: USA: Wyoming | collected... | reverse complement strand
TGCCGAAAGCGGCTAGGAACGATACTTTAACGATAAGAGCCAGCCCAAAATAGCCGGGGAATTTTCGAGCAAACTCGGCCGGGATCGCGCCGTCGAACCGCAGCCAGAACGACGCATACAGCGAGAATGCGATTAAGAGCGAATCGCCGAGAAAGAAAAGCACGCGCCTCTTGAGCGGCGTAATACGGAGTTTGTTTTCCCTTGGTTTTGAAAGACGCATATTCATTTCATCAACCCCTAAGTCAGTTCTGCCGGTTTTCTGTTAGCCAACATATTCCCGGCGTCCCCCGCCCCGATGAGGATGACGCGTTTGACCGCGCCGTTCCTCCGGCGGGTCAAATCCTCTCGCTTCCTTATCTCCAAGGAAACCCTGCGCACCATCCTGAACCCCGCCGTTCCCAAAATAACCAGCAGGAACTCGAGTGTGATCACGCTTATGGGCATACGAAGCATCGCCAGAGATTTCGGCACGAAGTAACGAGCCAGCGTCAAAAGAATCGTCACCGGCAAAATCCCCTCAAGAATTCGAACGACATCCTGGATGGATATATAGCGCCAAACGACCTTATAAACAGAAAACGCCTGGAAAGAAATGGACCTGGCGATAATGATATAAGGCAAGAGGATAGCGATCTGCTTGAGGAAAATATCGGGGATGGTCCCCTCGAAACGAATGAAGTACGCCGCAATCAAAGAGAACGCGAAAATGAATAGGTCGATAAGCCCCTGGCCCAACTTTCGGAAAACGAGATGGATAAAAGAATTCATCTTCCTGTTCTCATCAATAAAACCCCCGCCCGTGGGGGCCATCGAAAACGCGTTGCGCAACTACCCAGCTTTACAGCAGCTTTTGATGATTCCCACCACACGTTCGAGATCATTATAAGTCATCTGGCTTCCGGAAGGCAAGCACAAGCCGCGTTTGAAAAGATTCTCGCTTACGGCTCCTCCCCGGACTCGGCATCCGGCAAAGACCGGCTGGAGATGCATGGGCTTCCATAGGGGGCGCGCTTCAATATTCTCTTTTTCTAGGGCGAGGCGGATGTCCTCGCGGTTTGCCCCGAAGGCTTCTCGATCAACTACGATGCAGGTTAACCATCGGGTACAGCGTCCGTAAGGCGCTTCCGGCATGAACGAAATCCCGGGCAGTAGCCCCAGATGCTGCTGATAATAATCGAAATTGCGCCTTCTAGCCTCGACGCGTTCGTCAAGTACCTTTAGTTGGCCTCGTCCAATAGCTGCAAGAATATTGCTCATTCTGTAGTTGTAACCGATCGTGGAATGCTGATAGTGGGGAGCGGGGTCGCGGGCCTGAGTAGCTAGGAAACGGGCCCTCCTGATTAGTTCTTCATCATCGGAGACGAGCATCCCTCCGCCCGATGTCGTAATGATCTTGTTTCCGTTGAAGGAGAAGACGGCCGCCCGACCGAAAGAGCCGGCCTTCTTGCCGTTGCACGACGCGCCGAGCGCCTCGGCAGAGTCCTCGATGAGCGGCACCTCGAATCTCCGACAGATCTCCTCGATCCTCCCGTAGTCCGCGCACTGGCCGTAGAGATCGACGGCCATGACGGCCCCGGGTTTACGGTCCTTCTTTACGCACTCGGCCAATTCCTCTTCGAGAAGGTCCGGATCGATATTCCAGGACTTCCGGTCGCAATCGAGGAAAACCGGCTTGGCCCCGACATACGAAATGGCATTCGCCGATGCACTGAAAGTCAACGTCGAGCACAAAACTTCGTCACCGCGCTTTATTCCAAGAAGCATCATTGATAAATGTAGCGCCGCCGTCCCTGACGACAGCGCTGTTGCGTGCTGAATTCCGACATATGCGCACAACTCCCTCTCGAAAGCGTCCACCATTGGACCGAGCGGCGCGATCCAATTAGAGCGAAACGCTTCAGCCACGAAACGTTCTTCAAACCCGGACATATGTGGTGGAGACAGATATATTCTTGCCATTTTCATTTAATCCATGTTGACGGGCATTATACGCAAAAGAGCCAATATGGACTATTTTCGAAGTGAACAATTAACGCCTGGAAGGCGGTAGCTTCGAAGTATTGTCGATTACAAATCGACTATCGTCTACAACTGGCTTCCTTTCCTGTTCTTCAATATATTTCAAAACCATTTCATCCGTCAGCGTTCCCGTCGTGACCGCCAGATATCCCCTCGCCCATAAATGCTTTCCCAAAAACTTCTTCCGCAAATGCGGATACTCCTGAAGGAGTATCCTGGACGATATACCCTTCAACTATTGGACTATCGGGCTCACATCGACATACGGTCGATACGCGACCAAGACGTGAATATGATCGCATGCGACTTTGCCCGACAATATGTTTATTTCATGCTTCATCGCGATCTGTCGGATTAGGTCGCGCACACGAATCGCTATCTCGGCCATCAATATTTTCTTGCAATATTTTGGAACTCATATCAAATGGACTTTCAGATCATGTTTCGTGAGCGCTCCCAGTTGGTAGCGTCGCATGCGATCACATCACTATCCTATCCATCGCATTCAAGGCGAGGGATTTCAACCATCCCCGAGGGAGACATTAATTGAACACAACAAATAAATCTTAGGAGATCGTCTCCCTCTCAAAAGTCGGATCGTCCGATGGAACCGGTACTTCCAAGGATGTCCTCGGGGCTCATTTCTTGGAGGGGAAACATCTCTCCATGGCCGGGCATGACGATAGTCGTCCCCGGGACTTGGCGGTAGATGATATCAATGCTTTTCTTGAGAAGATTTTTATCGCTTTCCGGCAAGCGGATGAACGTTTTCATATTTTTCATAATGGTATCGCCGGAAAAAAGGTATCGGCCGATTTGGATAGAGATCCCGCCTGGCGAATGGCCCGGCGTCAATAGGAATTGGAGATTCATACTGCTTAAGTTGAGCGAAAAATTAAGATCTTCCACGAAGACGTCAACTTTTTTTATTTCGATAATGTCGCCGTAGAAGGCAGAGTAATTCCTTTTGGCATCGGCCACGTTCATGCCGCACGTTTTGGAGCAGATCGTTCGGCATCCAAAGGAGTGTTTGAGGTCCGCGCATCCGAAAATGTGATCGAAATGCTCGTGCGTCAGAATGATAAATTCCGGAGTGAGAGAATGGTCTCTGAGAAAGCGCCGGATCGTGGAAAGATCGCGGCTTCCCGGATCGATGAGAATGGCGCCGCGATTTTCGTCCCAAAGGACATAACAGTTCGAGCGAAAGAGATCATTTTCGATGCGATGAAAATTCATTTCGACAGGGATTCCGAGGCCGATCAGATCAGCTTCGCGGGATTTCCGAAGATGCTACAGCCGTCCTTGACGTTACGAATAACAACGCTGCCGGCGCCAATCTTGACATCATCCCCTATCGTCCGTCCGGGAATGATCACGGCGCCCGTTCCGCAATATACTTTTTTCCCGAAGGTGCACCGCCCTCCTAGATCGACGCTCGACATCAACGAAGAAAAGTCGCCGATCGTGGAATCATGACCGATCTGTGAACCCTCGTTGATGGTCACGCACGTTCCCAGAGTGACGTTGTTGGAGATCACGCAATTCGCTGCGATTATCGATCCCTCTCCAATCCGGCAATACTTGAAAAGGATGACATTCGGAAATGTATAGGTGAAAAATTTCACCTTATTTTTGAGCTTGTTAAAGATCTCCTCTTTCAAAGGTGGGTCAACGATGGTCAGAACGACGAGGTCGTTTTCAGAAAAGGAATGGCGATCGATGGAACTCACGACACCGTAGTCAGAGGATAGCCCTCTCAGGGCGTTTGGGTTATCATCCAAATAGCCTGCAATTTCCCAGTCTCGCTGGTCTTGAGGTATAAATTCCAAGAGGCTTTCCATCTCTCTCCCGAAATCTCCGGCCCCGATGATATAAAGCTTTTTTTTACTTTGCACTGTATCCTCCATCCACGACGATCGTGGTTCCCGTAATCCACCGAGATTCATCGGATAACATATAGATGAGGGCGTTCGCCACGTCCTCGGCTTCGCCGAGTCCAAGGGGATGCTGGATCTCGAATTTCGAAATATCCACCTGCGCGGCCAGTCGATCCAGCATGGGAGTTTTCACAAAGGCCGGGGCAACGCAGTTCACTCGGATCTTTCTCGGGGCAAGCTCCATGGCCAGACATTTCATTGTTCCGGCCAGTGCCCCCTTGGTCCCGGCATAGAACCCGTTGGTTTGTGTCCCGACGAGGCTGATCACGGACGTCACGAAGATAATGGAAGCGGAATCCAGAATCTTCTTTTTCGCAAGCAACCCCGTCGTCAAGAGAAGAGCCGCTTCATAGTTTATGGAAAAGAGTTCCGCGAGCCTTTTCTCGGAATAGATCGTATGCGGATACAACTTGATCTGACCGGCGCAATTGACAAGGCCATGAAGGTCTTGGCTGTTGGATACGATGTGCTCGCGCTGTTCGGGAATCGTCAGGTCGGCTTTGATCAGGAGGTGATTGCGGCCCGCTAAAGACTCATATGTCTGTTGGAGTCGTTCCGGATTTCGTCCCGTAATGATCAATCGGCCTCCCCGTTGGGAAATCAGGGATGCCGTTTGTCTCCCGATCCCCGAGGAGGCTCCCGTCACGAGAATCGTTTTGCCGGTCAAGTCGAAGAAGGCACTCATGGGTCCTTGGTTATGCGCATTTCGACGACCTCTAGGACGCCGAAATGTTTATGATAAAAAAAACAGATCTTGTTGTCATCCAAAGCGTTCGAAGGACTGGGGTCTTTGAGACGTAGGAATCCCAGCTGCTTCAACGTCTTTGTCGCGCTGTCCAGATCAGGTGTCTGGTAGCAAAGATGATAAGGGGATGTCCCGACCTTGTTCAAAATGTTATGGATCGGAGCATCCTTCGCGGCCGGCTCGATAAGTTCAATCTGGGGATGGCTGTTCCGTTGAGAAAAACACACATTGACCTTTTGGCTAGGGACGTGGATAGGTTCGCCCAGGCGCAATCCGAACCCCTCGAAAATCCTCTTTGTTTCCGTCAGATTCTTCGTGGCGATACCGATATGATGAAATATCAACAACTCTTTCGTCATGGCGGCTTGATTAACGATCTTCGCTCGTCTTTTTTTTCCTATCGTTTGATGTGTTTCTGATAATAGGATCTCAGGTCTTTCCGCAATATCTTATTGGTGGGCCCTTTTGGCATTTCTTTGAGATCCGGATATTCCCCGATGAAATAGACCTCAGCGGGCAATTTATAATCCGCGATTTTCCCGCGGAGGAATTGGAGGATTTCCTCTTGATCCAAGGACGCGTGCTCTTTTCTTTCGATGAACAGGACGATGTCCTCACCCCAAAGCTTGTGTTCGACGCCCACGACGGCGCAGTCCTTGACTTTGTCATGCATATAGACGACGTTCTCGATTTCGCGGGGATAGATATTCTCTCCTCCCTTAATGATCATATCGTCCTTCCGCCCCTTGATGTAGAAGAAGCCGTCGGCATCCCGGTAACCATAATCGCCACTGTGGAACCAGCCGCCGCGAAAGGCCAGCTGATTTCTGTCCGGAAGGTTACAATATTCGAGGAACACATTGTAGCCTCGGATGCATATCTCCCCGATCACTCCCTCCGGCAGGAGAACACCTGTCTCGTCGAAGATTCCCATCTCGTTGATCGGCAACGGCAGCCCGATGGAGCCAAAAATTCTTCGATCCACCTCGAAAGGATTGAAACAGGAGAACGATGTCGTTTCCGTTAGGCCGTAGCCCTCATAAATAGGGACGCGGTACCTCAGCTCGAAATCCCGCTGAACATTCTTCGGCAGCAGCGCCCCGCCGCAAATGATCCCCTGCAAGCTCCGGTCTTTTCTCTCGATCTTGTAGCTCAGAAGGACCGAGAGGATCGTCGGGATAACGCTGGTCCAGGTCGCGCCGTACTTGGCGATGAGATCCCAAAACGGCTTGAGACCGATGTTTCCTTTGATCATGATCGTGGAACCTCCCGCCCAGAGGGGGGCGAGAAGCGTAACGATCTGGCCGTTGTTATGGAATAGTGGAAGAATGCACAGAGTTCGTGTCGAGCCGTCAAAATGGAACCAATCCGAAATCGCCTGGGCGTCCGCCAGCAGGTTGCCGTGAGTGAGGATGGTGCCTTTCGGGTTCCCGCTCGTCCCTGACGTGTATATGATCACGGCTTTGTCCGTCAATTCGACATTGTCGGTCGCGGGGAGAGCGTCGGGGATGCTCAACGCGTCATTGAAGATGGAAGAAAAATGGTCATAAGGGGCAACGGACGCATTTTTAGAGTAGATAATCACCCGGTAATCCAGCGGGCATTCGTTCCGGACCGTTTCCCATTTCGCGAGAAAATTGTCTTCAATGAAGAGCATTTTCCCTTGGGAGTCTTTGATGATAAAGAGCATCTCCCGCGGAGCCAGATTATAATTGATGGGGCAGACGATGAGACCCAGGGAGAACGCGGCGAAATAGACAATCAGGAAGTCCGCGGAATTTTGGCTGATGATATTGATGCAATCGCCTTTCTTGGTGTTTTTGTCCGCCAGGAAGCGCCTGACCGCGAGGATCTTTTTCATTAAAGAAGCGTAGGTGTATCGTTCTTCGGAATCGCCAGAGAGTCCGAAGATGAAGTCTCGGTCCGGCGATGCCTCGCATTTGGCCATTAAGAGAGAAAATGCCGATGAATAGGCAAAATGGTGTTGGCGCGAAATGACCTGATAGTCTCTCATGATCCCATCACTTTTGATATTTTTTCAAGACGGATCTGATGCTCGAAACGCTGGTCATTTTCATGATGTCCTGCATATCGATATCGAGCCCGAACTGATCTTCGATCTCTGTCAGCAACTCCACATGTTTCAAGGAATCCCATTTCGGCAGGGATTCCATCGAAAGCCCATCATGGAATTCCTTCGTGTTCATGACTTTTTTGAAGAGCGCTTCGAGCTTTTTTTCGTTGACGTCGTTCATGGTTTGATTTTTTCGTCAAAGAAATCCAGGATGTGTTTCGCCGCTGTCATTGCCATCTCACGGCGGCATTCTTCCGTCGCTGTCCCAATATGCGGGACGATAATGACTCGATCACATTGAAAGATGTCATGATCTCCTCTCACGGGTTCGGGATCGATAACGTCGAGGGCTGCCCCTGCGATTTCGTGGTTTCTCAACGCGGCCACGAGATCCGGAGTATGAACGACGGGTCCTCTGGCCATATTGACGAAGAGAGCCGTCGGTTTCATCGCCTCGAATGCCTTCCGATCGAACAGATGCTTTGTTGCGTCAGTGAAAGGAATATGCAAGGAGATGATATCGGATGTCTTCAGGAGATTCTCCCAGGACAGTGGGTGCACGGTTCTGAAGTGGGGAGGAAGATCGTCGAGCGTTACGTTAGGATCGAAATACTGGATCCGGCAACCAAATCCGAATAATCGTGAGGCGACGGCGCGGCCGATTTTGCCGAAGCCCACGATTCCCCATATCACGTCACGAAGGGTCCGACCCAGAAAGATCTCCGGATCCCAGGCCGTCCATTGATTCTGGCGAACATAAGCCTGCGCTTCTGGCACCTTACGCACCAAACTCAAGGCTAAGGCCAAAGTGAAATCCGCTGTGCATTCCGTAACCGGATCCGCTGTGTTCCTGATCTCAATTCCGAGGGCTTGGGCCGCTTTGATGTCGATATTATCCAAGCCTGCAGCCATATTGGATATGATCTTCAGATTCGATCTCGCCCGTTTCAGAAGCTCGGCGTCGAATTTCTCGGTGAGACAACTCACGATCCCCTGATACTTGTCGATGTGATCGAGCAAGAATTGTCTGGGCAGTGCCTCATTCCGGCCGGAGTAATCCACTTCGAATCGACCGGCCAAGAGGTCGACAGCCTCAGGGTGAATTCTTCTCGTAATGAGGATTTTCATGAAGCCAGGTGCCGTCCGACCCTCTTCAGGCCCTCTTTGATCTTGTCATGATCATGGACCAGCGGCCCAAAGGACAAGCGGACGGATTTATTCAAGGTCGTGCCGAAACCCCAGCCTGGAATCAAGAGAACTCCCGTTGCTTTCAAGACGTTCTCCACGAATCGGGCGGCATTCTCGTGGACTTGGATGCACGTGTATATCCCGCCCGTGGGAATAAGATGCGGAAGCTTCATGTGTCGTCGGATCGCTTCGACTGTGACGGCGGCCGTAGCCTCGTAGAGCGACCCGATGTTCTTGATGTATCTTTTCAAGGATCCGTTTTTCGTCGCGGCGCCAATATAATCTGCGGTCGCCAATTGATGGAGGCTGTCGGGGCACAGGATCGACGAGTTCAGAAATGACTCGAAGGCCTCGATGATGTGGGGAGGGCCTTCGATCCATCCCATGCGCCGTCCGAGTCCGTGGCACCATTTGGAATTCGAATGGATGGTCACGAAATTCTCATCGGGTCTCCAGCTGAAATAATCCGGTGGCACCTTGAAGAGGATGTCCTTGTAGGCAAAATCGATGACAACAGCGCCGCCGTATTTTTTAACGGAATCATAGCAAGCGGCAACGAAATCGTCCGAGAGAACTTGTCCCGTCGGATTGTCGGGAGAGATCAAAAGGACCACTTTCGGCCTGTGTTTCAAAAGGAAGCTTTTAAGCCGACGGATCGTATTTTTTGTGTTGGCCTCATACGTAAAACGACCGGTGTCGATTACGGGAAACCGGATCAGTCGGCAGGAGGTCGTCGTGTAGATCTGCATCGGATAGTTGCAATAGGAGGGATCGAGAATACAGATGGTATCCCGTTCGTCCAGTAAAACTCTCAAGAGGAGACAGGTCAAATGCGTCGAGCTTTGGCCAACAACGATGTTCTCGGGATCCAAGCCTTCCATCCCGAAGATCTCTCTCTCGTATTGAATGACCGCCTCTTTGAAAATATTTTCTCCGCTCGTCGGGGAATACGAGCCGCTGCGATGGAAGAGATCGTCATTCCGGGAATATTTGATGTAAGACGCCTGCAGCTCTTTGGGAGCCCGGTGGTTGACCCATCCCCCCCCGAAGGAAATGAAATCCTTTTGTTGGATCCCATATTCTTTCAGCTTGTTCGGGTCGGCGAAATTCATGATTTGCCGAACCGGGGAGATGCTTCGATAAAGCTGTTGGGCGATTTTGGAAATTTTTACCTGCATCGTCACTCCTCGCCGTTGGAATTAATGAGCGCTGTACCCGCCATCGATGATCAAACTTGTTCCTGTGATCCATCTCGATGCATCCGATAAAAGGAAGATGAAGGCATATCCGATATCTTGAGGCTCTCCCAAACCGAGGGGATGCATAGCCAGAACATTATTCATGGATTCCTGAGAGATCGTCCGAAAGAAATTTTCCGACATTTCCGTCCTGACGACGGCCGGCAAGACACAATTGACCCGGATCTTCTTGGGGGCCAGCTCTAACGCCATCGCCTTGACCGCTGAGACAAGCCCCCCCTTGCTGCTGCAGTAAGCGGTGTTGCCTTCCTGTCCCAACAATCCCATCACGGACGAAATGAAAACGAAACTCGCGCCGTTCTCATGAACGACGTGTTTTTTAGAAATGGCCCTGGCGAATTCATATCCGGCGATGTTATTTATGGCGTAAAGCTTTTCATAGTGAGCAGGCCCCGTGATTTTAAAAGGCAGGGTCAAGGTCAAGCCCGCGGAATGGACAAACCCTGAAATCCGTCCGACTTTGGCGACGCATTCACCGATGATAGCATCGATCTTGGCGTATTCGGTGATATCCTGAACGAAAAAAAGATGGCGGCCGCTTCCGATAGAATTCATCGTTTCGGCGAGCCCGACTTCCTCTTTATCGATCATAATGACGTTCGCCCCGTTTTGGCTGCAGAGAATCGCTCCGGCTCGTCCCATCCCGGAGGCGGCGCCCGTGATTATGATATTCCGGCCTTCAAGAGAGAAGGGATTATTCATTTAGACTCCTCGATGATCCATGGATTTCCGCAGGCTCGTATTCGACCAATTTCGATATAAGACATCCGGCGAGATCCAAGAGGGAGCTTCCCCAGGAGAGCCCCGCCCCGAACCCGCTGAAAATGACGTTGGTGGGTGTCTTGATCTTGTCCTTCAGCTCTGATACGACCGTCAAAGGAATAGAGGCGGAACTGGTGTTTCCAAATCGATCCAGGCAATACGGCACTTTTTGGGATGGAATTTTGAGTTTTTTGGCAAAGAAATCCGTCATGAATTTATTCGCTTGATGAAAGATCACGTAATCTATTTCTTCGAGCTTTCGGTCGGCGTATGCCAAGATCTCTTGGATGTTCTTGGGAACCACTCTGATCGTAAAATTGAAGACGTCCATACCATCCATAAATAAGTGATGTTCGGATCGGATGTTTCCGTCCTCTCGAAGTGTTTCCTTCAGGGTGCTCATCGAGCTTGGATGCCTAGCCCCTCCCGCTTTAATGATGATGGCCTCTTGGCCCGCGCCATCCGTAAAGAGAGAAAAGAAAGCCTCTGCGGAATCCCCTTTTTCGATTAGCGTAGCCGTCCCTGCATCTCCATATAACGGAGCGTTGACCTTATCCTTTTTAGAAACGATTTTGCTGAACGTTTCTCCATCAAGAAATAGGACACGGTTGATATTCTCATGCCCCGCGAAAAGAAAAGCCGTGGCGAGTCCATAGATGTATCCGGAACATCCGAGGTTAATGTCGAAGCAAGCTGTGGAATTGGGCAATCCGAGCCTTTTCTGTAAAATCGGTGCTGTGGCGGGCACAGGATAGTCGGGCGCTTGAGTCAGAAAAATGAGAGCATCAATGGAATCGCGGTTGATATCCAAATCCTCCAAAAGCCGGAGGGCCGCTGCGAAACACAGGTCCGAGGCGCACGTATTGACATCTGCGATCCTTTTTTCCTTGATTCCGATGCTTTTAATGGTTTTATCGATCTCTTCGATGGCGATCAACGACGTCAGCTCATCGTTTCGTTCGATCTTTTTTGGGACACAGGCCGAGATTCCGGCTATTCTAATATTGCCAAATTTAAGAAAGGCCACGATTCATCCTCATCGAATTCACATTCATCTCCCCTTAATGTTCATGGAATGAACTACTGGGGATTGTCAGTAGTGACTATTTTGAAAAGATCCTCGAGTGTCTGGCATTTATTCAGGTTGTCTCTGGATATCGTTGTTCCAAAATTCTCTTCGATTAACGCCATGATCGATAGGATCGCTAAGGAATCCCATTCTTCATATTCCTTGAAGTGATCGGTGATCTGGATGTTTTGTATTTCTTTTTCTAGGGCTTCCGATACAATCTGGAGGAACTTTTCTTTCATCGTTTGTCTCGAAGAAATCCTTGGCGAATCGACGTTCTTGTTAGATTGTCAACGTTACCAAAATCTTCTCCATTTTTATACTGTCTGCCAGGGACAAAGTCAAGCTAATAAACAAATTACTGTGCTTTGGGCAGATGAACAGAAGGATTGAATTCTTTCATAGTCGCAGATCCTGGGTGGGTGATCCCTTCTCTTTTAATAATTTTCTTGATGGTCAAAAAAATGATCTTTAAATCCAAAACCGCACTCTGATGATCTACGTACCAAACATCGTATCGAAATCGCTCTTCCCATGAGAGGGCGTTTCGACCATGGATCTGAGCCCAGCCCGTGATCCCAGGTTTGGTATGATGACGACGCATCTGTTCGGAGGTGTAGCGCTGTAAATATCGCATAAGAAGCGGGCGCGGGCCGATGAGGCTCATATCTCCTTTCAGGACGTTTAGGAATTCAGGCAATTCATCTAAGCTTAAGCTGCGCAAAAACCGACCAAATTTTGTCAATCGATCTTGATCAGGCAAAAGGTTCCCTTTAGAATCTCGTTGATCAGTCATAGTCCGAAATTTATGGAGTATAAATATTTTCCCATCAAGGCCTGGACGTTTCATAGAAAAAAATATAGGGTAACCGATAAAGATTCCCACTAAGATAGCTTCCAAGGCCATGATCGGTAAGACTAAAACGAGGCCGGGAATCGTTAAAAGTAAATCGATTAATCGTTTGGATATCATGCAAATTTAGAGTTGGCTGGTTTCCAAACAAATTCGTTCAAAGTTTTCGACTCCTTTTTCGAAAGACAGATACTTATTATAAATATCTTGTCCCGCTTTTCCAATCGCGGTCCGCTGCGCTTGAGTCATATGATAAAGCTCGTTTACAGCTTCTACGAGCTTGTGTGGATTCCCGGGCTCGCATATAATACCTGCCCCGGCCTTCCGAACCAGGTCTGCCGCATCCCCGCTAACTGCATCGTGAGCTGCTCCTCCGCAAAAACATCCCCATCCTTCCAAGTCTTTGCGCGTTTGGCAGAAGTTCTCCGCATGCATCCCGCTCATCGGTCATGGTCCGGTACTCGTAAATGGTAAACGGCCTTTCATGCAGCCGTGGCCGGGTTTGCTTGAAAAGCACCGGGGAGCCCATTTTCGCCCTCACCAACAGGGCAATGGCCGCCAGCACCGGCGTCAACAGGATCAAGGCACAACCCCGCACCTGCAATGTCCATCAGGCGTTTAATGTAGCGGCCGTACATGCCTATCTTACCTTCCGCCTTCCCGCCGTCAGTCACCCATCCTTAGCGAAGCGAATCCTCCTAATCATCCAATCATCCCGCCTTGTTTGCCTCCAAGCCTCCCAGCCTCCTCGCCTTTTCCTCCCCTCTGCGCTATGCGTTATGCATCAGGCTGCCTTCCGCCTCCCAGCCTTTTCCTGCTTTTCAATCCAATCCACAAACTCATTTGTCAACTTGTCCCGCGCAAACATCTTTTCCGCCAGCCGCCGCCCATTCCGCCCGTACTCCCGCCGCAGATCCGGATGATCTGCCAGTTTGCACAGCGCATCCGCAATCCCTTCCGGGTCACGGGGCGGCACGGCCAGCCCACAACGGTGCTCACGAATCAGGCCGGCCAGCCAGCCTGGGTAATTGTTCAGCACGGGTATTCCCGATGAAATGTAGTCAAAAAACTTGTTGGGCGAAGTACCGTAATAAAAAGCAGGGACATCATCCAGAATCATGAGCCCGATATCGCAGCAACTCACCACTTGATTAAGCCGATTCTTCGGCATGGGGTCAATGAAACGGCAATTCTCCAACCCCTCCGCCTTGGCGCGCTTAACAAGGGCCGGCTTGAGTTTGCCATCGCCGATGAACAAAAGCACAATATCTTTACGGCCCCGGCGCAGAAGCACCTGGGCTGCATCCAGCACCGCATCCAGGCCGTTGGCGATGCCATGGGCACCGGTAAAGACCGCCACGCAGTCCTTCGGCCCGATCCCGGCTAGATCAAGGTCTTTCCTCCTCCCCGGATGGAACAGATCCAAGTCGCATCCATTCGGGATTATGGCGATTGGCTGCCCTCTCCGGCTGCGTCGGGCAATAGCTTCCTTGATGCCGGGTGCCAGCGCCACGCAGGCGCATGCCGCGCGATAGGTCAGCCATTCCAGCAACGACATCCCACCGAGCACGAAAGGGTTTTTCACCACCCCCATGGCACGGGGCAGATCTGGCCACAAATCCCGAACTTCAAAGACGAATAGTTTGGCCCTCAGATAGCGGGCAAATATCCCCGGTATTCCGGCAGTCAGGGGTGTGCTGGTGGCAAACACCAGGTCATAGTCCATCTTCATGGCAAGCAGGACGCTCCTGGCCGCATAGCGCAGGAACACCAAAGCCCGTTTGGGCAGACTATAATAATTCGAATAGGCCAGATTGAACTGTATGACGTTTATGCCCTCTATGACCCCGCTACGGACAGAATCATCGGGATGACCCGGCAGGCCCAGGTCGCCTTTTCCATTATTGACACACACCATGGTGACCCGGTGACCTCGGGCGATGAGTTTTTTTGCGAATTCATACGAGCGGGTGCCGCCTGCGACGTAAGGGGTGCTAAAATATTGATGAAAATACAGGATGTTCATGGTTCATTGTCATTGCACGCTTCTAACCAGTGAGGCGAAAGCGGGCGACAACCTTCCTATCGCTCCGCCCGACGCTGATCACCAGCGTGGGAACCGGAGTTTTTTCCCAGTAGTACAGAGACTCAAACCCAGTCTCCAATCTAACCTGACAACCCGGTGTTTCAATCTCTATCGTCCCCCATGGGGCCAAGACCTTGTGGCTTTCCACCTTGTATGTACCTGGGCTCAGGCGATACCTGACCCCCGCCTCTTGAAAGTCCCCATCAAAGTGGTCTTCGATCAACCAACTGTTCTCACACCACGCAACCCTCCGGCAGTGATGGTTGCCCCTGTAGTCATGGTATGCCCCTTTCCACTGAAAGCCGCCGTCTTCAGCCTGTTCAATGGGTCCGACATGGTCGGCACGCAGCCATTTTCCGAGCATGAAACGATCCAGTCGCGGCATCTGCTCATGCTCATCGAACGAAACCGTATTGTGAGCCTTTACAGACTTAAAATAGGAGCCATCCGCCTCGTTTTCCGGATTGTACGAATAACTCCCCGCGTCGCGGCAGATGTTTTCCCCTTTGTACCACAGATCAAAATGAAACACATCGTTATGAGACGGCCTGAACCGAAACATGGGAAACCGCAGCATTCCCCATGAATCCTTGCCCGCCATGATGACATATCCCCCTGGCAGCACAGCGTTTTTCTTTTCCAGGTAGCCATGTTCAGCGTTCTTGTAGTCGAGTCCAAACCAATAAGAGGGCTCGTCCCAGGGGCCCTCATCAAAAAACCTTTTGCCCTTAAAGAGCACAGAGGCTGTCTGAATGTTCGGGCGGAAATCCCGGTAATCGCAGGAATGGGTGTTCAGAAACAGCGAGCCGTCGTTTGCACCCAGATTCGGCGCCTTGCCGGATGCTCGGTCTGTTACCATGCACATCCATTGAATAACGGCCTCAGCACGTTGGTAAAATGAGTCTGAAAAGGGGGCAACTCGGAACTTCCTTCTCCAGTATTCCGTGAAAGTCAATGTATCCAGCGATACCCGGTGATAGGTGACCGAATGTTGAGAAAAACTGCCGTCTGATTCCACCAGTTTTCGAATTCTGTTTTCCAGCCATTTTCTACCCTGACGAGCAAAATGGTCGCACTTTTTGCGCAAAGGCTTTAAAGAATAGATTTTTGCGCTCCAATGTCCCCCGATAAACAATGCCGCCGCCTCGCTGGTCCCATGATTGTTGTCCTGCGCTATGGCGTAGCGGATGTTGGCGCTGATCCTTTCAAGATGATGATAAATAAAGTTTTTTAAGACCGGGCTGGGCTGATCCCATTGGCCCAGAATCAAGGCGGCTTGCATCAGGTTGAAAACCCGGATCGCCGCCTCCTGACCGCATTTCCAGTTTGGACCGGTGTTGACCGGGTTATTCTCCGCCCAGTCGCTGAGCCACTGATTCAGCGTATCGAGGTAAACCGCCTTGCCACTGACCGCATACGCCCGCGCAAGGGTCACCACCCACTCAAAGCGGGATGATTCCCAAACGTTTTTGATGTCACCGATGCCGGTATTGAAATCGCTAAGGGCCGTCCAGTGTTGCCGGGGATTTGGCCAGAGCCGGCCGTTGAAAGGGTTCAGGAAACAGTTGGGCGGATTGCCGACCGTTTTCCAATGATAGGCGTAATATCTCAGTTGCCCTTGGATGATTTTATCAGCACCCTCAAAAAGAGCCTCTTTCAAGTCATCGGGGTAATCAGAGCAACACCCGCCGGGGTGGAAGAAAGGTGGATCTACTGTAAATGAATGCTGGGGAAAAAACCTTTTCCGGATACCGGATTTCAGTGTGAAGCGATACCAGGCAACATAGGCGACGTTAAAAAAACCGAGGCGGCGGATGACGTCAACATAGAACCAAATCCGCCTTTGGGATGGCATTGAATTGAATTCCTCAGGTGTCTTGGCTGCTGACACTACCCTCGACATGTCATACGTTTGCCAGGAGAGCGGCGATTCGCTCGGCGGCATGGCCGTCCCAAAGCGGCGGCACCTGTCCCGAGTGGGTCTCCCCGCGTAGAATCCGCCGCGTTTCCAACCGCAGCCGTTCCATATCACGGCCTACTAGGACATTGGTTCCCATCTCCACAGTGACCGGTCGCTCCGTATTCTCCCGCACCGTCAGGCATGGAACGCCAAGGTATGTTGTCTCCTCCTGGATGCCGCCCGAATCTGTGATGACCAGCCTGGCGTGTTTCTGGAGTGCCAGGAAGTCCAGATAACCGATGGGATTGAGGAATTTCAGATTTTGGCTTGGAGATTTTGAATTGAGCAGATTCAGATCGCTCAGGCGTTGCCGGGTACGGGGGTGGATCGGGAATATTACCGGCATATCCCCACTGACATCCGTCAACGCCGCCATGATCTGTTCCAGCATGGCTTGGTCATCCACGTTGGACGGGCGGTGAAGGGTTACCAACGCGTAATGGCCCTGATCAACCGTCAGCCCCTCCAGGGCAAAGCGGCCGTTTTGCCAATTTTCCATGGCTATTGGCAGAAGCCTGACCAGGGTATCGATCATCACATTGCCGACGAAGTGGATCTTTTCCTGTGATACATTTTCCCGCAGCAGGTTTTTATCGCCATCCCGGGAAGGCGTGAATAGAAAGTCTGCAATTTGGTCAGTCAGCAGGCGATTTATCTCCTCAGGCATGGTGCGGTCGAAGGACCGCAAGCCCGCCTCCACATGCCCCACGCGCACACCCAACTTGGCGCAGACCAAGGCGGCCGCGACCGTGGAGTTAACGTCTCCGTACACCAGCACCAGATCCGGCTTATCCTGGAGTACGACCTCTTCGAAGCGCATCATGATCTGGGCCGTTTGCACCGCATGAGAACCCGAGCCGACCTCCAGATTGACATCCGGCTCGGGCAACCCCAACTGCTGGAAGAAAATATCCGACATGTTCAGGTCATAGTGCTGACCGGTGTGGACCAGGATTTGCCGAATCTGCGTATACTGAACAATGGCCCGGTGAACAGGCGCAACCTTCATGAAATTCGGCCGGGCGCCGATCACGTGATAGAGTTTCATGTGATTCACAATTCTCCGTATTCTTTTGCCAGATCGATCCTCCGGCCTTCCCGCGCCGATGTCACCGCCGCAAAACTGGCCAGAGTGACATTGACAATCTCCGAAAAAGGAATCAGCGGTTTCCCGCCTTTCTCCACTTGGGTGACAAACGCCGCCACTTCGGCCCGATGCCCCTTGTCCATTTGCCAAGTCCTGAAATTGCGGAAGCCTCGAAACCCAGATGCTTCAACCCTTCGGAAATTGTTCAGCTTCAAAATCCGGCCCTCGGAATAGACTTCAAGGGTCTCTTTCGGATACGCCTTGTTCCCGTTCCCGAAATAGTTCACCGTCCCGACAGAACCGTCCTCAAAAGACATCAGAATGGACATCTTGTCTTCCCTGATGGGCATTTGGCCGCCCATCTGCATCGCCGCTACGGAAACGACTTTGCAACCCGTGAGATAGACCAGCAGGTCAATGAAATGACAGGCCTCCCCGATAATGCGCCCGCCGCCCTTCTCGGGATCGTGAACCCAGGCGTTCGGCGGGATGATGCCGGCATTGATCGTCATGGTTATGGCGAGCGGTTCGCTTCTTCCAGCCAGCAAAGACCTCATCTTCTGCACGTGGGGGCTGAACCGCCGGTTGAAGCCGACCATCAGGTGCTGTTCCGGATGCATCCGCACTGTGTCGACAACCTGTTTGAGTCCATCGATATCAATCGCCAGGGGCTTTTCCACAAAGACATGCTTTCCCGCTGTAAGGGATTTACAAACCAATGAGGGATGGCTGTTATGGTTGGTGGCAATGCAGACCGTGTTTACTTCCCTATCGGCGAAGATCGCATCCAGATCGGTCGATGCATGATCGAATCCATATTTCCGGGCAATGTGCGCGGCCGCTGCGCCGTTCGTGCGGGCGGAAACATATTTGAGCCGGGCAGGTGTTTTGGCCAGAGCCGGCGCCAGGGTCATCTTGCTGAAATTGCCCGCACCGATCAAAGCAATGCTGCATTTTCCGGCTGGGCGCGATTCTGAATCCGCAATGTCTACGGTAGGCGAACGATCAACCTGGCCCGGATATTCCAGGATAACGCCCAGCGCATCTGGATCAGACAGGGTAGACCCGTACGCTTGGGGGGCGTCCGGAAAGGGTATCCGGTGGGTGATCAGCTCCTTCACTCGCATTTGCCCGGTCCTCATGGCCTCCAGGACCGCCTCGAAATTCCGCTGCTCTGTCCAACGGACAAAGCCGAAGGGATAATCTTGCCCCCTCTGCTCGTACTTCTCGTCGTAGCGTCCCGGCCCGTAGGAACAGGACACCTGGAACGTGATCTCCTTCTCGTAGAAGTCGCTCCGCCGCAGTTCCAGATCAACAACTCCCACCAGGACGATCCGCCCCCGCTTCCGACAAGCTGAAGCCGCTTGATGGATAATCTCATCCCCCTTGGCTGACGCAGCGATAATCACTCCGTCCACGCCCTTGCCGCAGGACCATGATATTGCCGCGGCTATAGGGTCCGAACCCGAGCCCAGATTCTTTACATCCGCCCCGAATTCCTCCGTCAACCGCAGGCGTGTTTTACTGACATCCAACGCCAGAACGGCGCAGCCGCTGGCCCGCAAGAGCTGAACGGTCAAGAGCCCCACCAGCCCCAGGCCGAAGACCATGAACCGCTCCCCCAATGTGGGTGCCGCCAGGCGCATACCTTGCAGGGCTATGCTCCCCAGGACCGTGAAAACCGCCTCCTCATCGGTTACTTCGTCTGGTATCTTCGCACACAGATTCCGGGGCACGCAGACCATCTCCGCATGGGCGCCGTTACTCGCCACCCGGTCGCCCGGTTGCAAATCAGTGATACCCGCCCCATATTCCAGGACAACGCCCGCATTGCAGTACCCCAGCGGTATCGGCTCATCCAGTTTGTTAAAAACTGCCTCCGCGGTGGGTAGCAACCCATCCGTCCTAATCTTATCCAGCACCTGTTTGACCTTCTCCGGTTGCTGTCGGGCCTTTTCGATCCACCCTGCCTTCCCGAAATCCACCAGCATCCGCTCCGTCCCCACTGACACCAGCGATCGTGAGGAACGGATGAGCACCTGACCGCGGCCTACCTGTGGCGCCGGCACATCCACAACTTCAGTGGCGCCGGTTTTAATGTTCTGGAGGAGTTGTTGCATATTTTT
>Ga0315274_10005144_pt1 | contig 19166 bp, 16 predicted proteins | sample YL17G02_20_MG_FD_203700 | JGI IMG/M metagenome (GOLD analysis project Ga0315274, IMG submission 203700) | Sediment microbial communities from Yellowstone Lake, YNP, Wyoming, USA - YL17G02_20 | ecosystem: Environmental > Aquatic > Freshwater > Lake > Sediment | place: USA: Wyoming | collected... | reverse complement strand
CAAGACTCAGCAAACGGGGTCGTCGACTAATATTGTGCCGGAAGACTTCCAGCTCAGAGAAGGGCTCACCGTCACGGTAAACATACTGGTGACGAATAAAGAAAACGTGTTGCTGGTGCCCAACTCCGCGATTACCAGCCGGGGAGGGAAAAACTATGTCAAGGTGGTATCACCGGACGGCACCCTTGAGGAGCGCGCGATACAGACCGGCATCAGCGACTGGCAGTACATCGAGGTAATTAGTGGACTCAGGGAAGGAGAAAAGGTAGTCGTTACACAGGGGACGGCGGCGGCAACATCAGGACAACAAGGACGCTCTTTCAGTCCAATGCCATTTATGACCCCACCAGGAGGGGCACCAAGATGATACAGCTACAAGATATAACCAAAGTCTATCTCATGGGTAAACGAGAACTGACCGTGCTCCGGGGGATAAACCTGAAGATTGAAAGAGGTGAAATGGTCGCCATTATGGGGCCCTCTGGTTCTGGAAAGTCAACCATGCTCAACCTTATCGGTTGTCTGGACAAGCCTACTTCCGGTAGCTACTACCTGGAAAACAGGGAGGTAAGTCGCTTTAGCAGCCGCGAGCTGGCCGCGATAAGGAGTCAGAAAATAGGCTTTGTTTTTCAGACTTTCAATCTGCTGCCCCGGCTTTCGGCTCTCGCCAATGTAGAGCTTGGTATGAGATATGCTGGCGGTGTTGACCGTAAGCGAGCTACGGAGGCTCTAAACAGAGTTGGACTCGCTGACCGGGCCAAACACCGCCCCACCGAACTTTCGGGAGGAGAGCAGCAGAGGGTGGCTATCGCCCGGGCTCTGGTGAAGAGCCCGCCTTTAATCCTTGCGGACGAGCCTACCGGCAACCTGGACAGCCGCTCTGGCCAGGAGATAATCTCCATCCTCACCTCTTTGCATGCCGAGCAGGGCATCACGCTGGTGCTGATAACCCATGATGCCGACATTGCAAGTCGCTGCCAGCGTATCGTGCACCTCAAGGACGGACAGGTGGTCACGGAGGAGACGACATGAAAAAGTGGTTTGAACCTTTCTCGACCGCCTGGGTGGGAGTGGCTACCCACAAGCTGCGCAGCTTCCTGACCATTCTGGGGATTGTCATCGGCGTCGCCGCCGTGATCACGCTCATGTCCATAGGCAAGGGTGCCGAGGCACGGATTATCTCCAATATCCAGAGCATGGGTTCAGACCTCATTACCATCAGCCCTGGTGCCTTTACTTTTGGCGGTGTCAGGAGTGCCGCCGGCGGGGCGGCCACTCTAACCATGGAAGATGTGGCGGCCATATCGGAGCAGGTGCCTTACGTGGCGGCAGTGGCTCCTTCTTACTCAAGCAACCTCCAGCTGGTCGTTGGTGGTAAGAATACGAATTCCCAGGTTACCGGGGTAACCTCCGAGTACATGTCGGTAAACAATCTGAAGCTCGCGGAGGGCTCCTTCTTTTCCGAATCTGATTATGAGGGCGGTGCCAAGGTGGCCGTGCTCGGCTCCGGGGTCAAAGAAACACTTTTCAGCGACACAGACCCCATAGGCCAGCAGATGCGGATGGGCACCATTATCGTCCGGGTTATTGGCGTACTGGAGAGCAAGGGGGGTATGATGGGCTCGCCCGATGATGCTATCTTAATTCCATTGACCGCCATGCACCAGACGGTTGCCCAGCCACGCACAGCCCAGGGAGAGCGCGTGGTATCAGCCATCGCCTTATCGGTAAGCGACGAAAAGCAGGCGGATTCGGTCGTTGAGAAAATTACCAGCCTTCTCCGCACGCGACATCAGCTTGGCCCTAATGACGACGATGACTTCCGCATTATGTCCATGGAGGAGATTGCCAGCACGCTTTCTGAGGCCATCGGCACCATGACCCTGCTTCTGGGGGCTATTGCCGCCATTTCCCTGCTCGTGGGCGGCATCGGCGTGATGAACATCATGCTGGTGTCTGTGCTGGAGCGGACCAGAGAGATAGGCATCCGCAAGGCCCTGGGCGCCAGAGAGCGGGATATATGGATTCAGTTCCTCATTGAGGCGGCTTTTCTGACATTCAGTGGCGGCATCATCGGCGTTATCGTGGGCTGGGTGGTCTCATACATTATCTCCAGCACGGGAACAATGACCACTTTGGTTACGGCCGATATCGTCATCCTGGCGGTATCGGTATCGGTAGGTATTGGTCTGTTCTTCGGTTTTTATCCCGCCTGGAATGCCTCACGCCTCAACCCTATTGACGCCCTGAGGTCGGAATAGGCTCCAGTTTACCGGCTTCCAGCCCCGCTTTGCCAAGGTCATGGTAAAACATTCAAAACTATTTGAAACGGTCGGCGATGCTTTTGCCGAATTCCTGCGCCGCTCTCCCCACCTCTCTGAACCTGGCTTTTACCTCGTGGTCCTGAAAGCGACTGCCGAAGGTCCTGGCGGCCTTGGTGGCGCTTTCGCCGAATTCCCTGGCCTTTTGCTTAAGCTGGGGGTCATTGAAGATTTCACTTATGGCCTCGCCGAAGGCACGGAACATTTCACCAAAGCTTTCGGCAGCGCCTTTTTTACCCCTATTCGCCCCCGGTGCCATGTTAGCCTCCTTTGCCTGTGCCGGCCATGGCCTTAAGCAACTTGGCGGCTCTCCTGGTATTGAAGACGCCGCAGGCACAGTTTGGCGTCAGCAGCTTGGCGGCGTCTTCAGGTGTCTTGGTTCCGGCCTTTATTTCCTTCACCATCTCCTTGACCAGGTTTGGAGATATCAGAGCGTGGCCGCACATGGTGGTGACCTCAAGGAGGTCATTGCTGGGCAGTTTCTCGGTCTTACCCCAGATGCCGAGTGAAAAATTGCCCGTGTGGTGTTTCAGTCCTGCTTTCTCGAGGCACGCATCAACCTTTTCATAGATGCCGCTTACCACCACTGAAAGGCCCAGGTCAGCTTTCTTGAGTTCCTTGAGGACAGCGGTTACATCTTCCGGCTTGGCGAAGACCGCGTGGCCTATCTTGTTGACATTGGCAATGACCTCCTCCGCCTTATCGATCATGCCGCCCATCGAAACGCTGCCGATGTTGACCGCATTATGGCGCAGGGCGATGCGCAGGAACGCCTGTATCTTGGGGATATGGCCCTCTTCATTATGGTCGATAGCCGGTATCATCAGCATGACGAAATCTTCACTCAGGCTTTCGGCATTGCCACGACGATGCAAAGTATGTGTCATTCATCTCCTCCTGATTTAAACATTGGCCTAAGGGATTAACCCATGATGCTCGGTAGCCAGAGAAACAGCTCCGAGTGCATTGGAACATTATAGCCAATCCCTTATCACAAGTCTACTAGACCCATGTTATAATGCACAACAGGGTCATGATAACGGCCGTATGATTGGAGAATCAAGTGCTTAATAAGAAATGGCGATATCTGCTCTCATCAGCACTGATCGTTGTTCTCTTCTCGGCGTGCACGGCGCCACCGGCCGCGGAAACGGAAACCGTTGTCATCGCTGACCATAACCTTGAAGCGGCGATACGCAATGCATTGGGCAAACCGCCTGCAGAACCGATATCGGCGCGGGAACTGGCCGGGCTTACCGAACTGACCGTCAATTACGCTAACATCACTGACTTATCCGGCATCGAGCACTGTCCAAACCTGAGCCAGCTGAACCTGGCTGACAATAGGTTGGTTGACCTTTCACCGCTGGCCTCACTGGTCGAGCTGACTTCTCTTGACCTGTCCAACAATCTGGCCGTTGATATTTCGCCGCTGGCCTCGCTGGTCAAGCTGACCGCGCTGAACCTGTCATATAATCGAATAAATGATATACATCCTCTATCGTCACTTATTAACCTGACCCGGCTGAATCTATCTCATAATCAGGTCAGCGACCCCTCCCCACTGGCCTTGCTGACTGGCCTGACCTTTCTCTCCCTGTCATCAAATGCAGCCAGCGAAATTTCACCCTTATCGTCGCTCACCGCACTCAGGGAGCTGGAACTCAACGGCGATGGGATAAGCGAGCTCAAGCCGCTATCATCGCTTACCTCCCTGGAAGTCCTGAGGCTGGGCGGCAACCTGATAGGTGATATCTCCCCGCTGGCCTCGCTGGCCAAATTGACCACACTTTATCTTTCGGCCAACAAGATACGAGACCTCTCACCGCTGACGGGGCTTTCGGGACTCATTGAGTTGCATCTATCCTCCAACTGGATACGCGAGATTTCACCGCTGGCCTCCTTAGCCAATTTGAATATACTTGACCTCAATAGTAACAGCCTCAGTGATATATCTGCTGTAGGCTTGCTTATCAACCTGAAAATACTGGACCTCTCCATCAACCAGATATCTGAAATATCCGCCCTGTCGTCATTGGTGAATCTGGAAGACCTCAGGCTAAACAGCAATCAAATCGATGACATCGCCCCGCTCTCGTCGCTCACCCGATTGAAACTCCTCTATCTTTCCGTCAATGAAATAAGCGACCTCTCGGCACTGACCTCGCTTGATAATCTGGAGCGCTTAAATCTGGACCACAACCAGATAAGTGATATTGCGCCGCTGCTGGAAAATAGCGGTCTGGGCAACGGCGACCAGCTGGACCTGAAAGGGAACAACCTCGACCTTTCTGAGGGCGCCGAGGATACGGGATATATCCGTCAACTGGAGGAGAGGGGCGTTCAGGTGTACTACTAGAGATGATAACGGCCGTTGAAGTTCATAAAGATATTGCTGGCGGGACTCAGACATTAATTGCATAAACCAGCGTCATATTATAGCGCAATGCTGGTATAAGCTGATATAATAAGCGTGAATCCGCTATCAGCCTGAAGGTGGTTGTCAGTCAAAATGAAGATACTGCTCATCTATCCACAATATCCGGATACATTCTGGAGCTTCCGGTACGCCCTGAAATTCATCTCCAAAAAGGCGTCCTTCCCGCCACTGGGCCTTTTAACGGTGGCGGCAATGCTCCCCGATGACTGGGAGAAAAAGCTGGTCGACATGAACGTGAGCCAGCTCACCGATGAAGACATCAGGTGGGCCGACTTTGTCTTTATCAGTGCCATGGTGGTGCAGCGTGATTCGGCAAAGGAAGTGATAAATCGATGCCGGCGTCTGGGCACCAGAACGGTGGCGGGCGGCCCTCTCTTTACCACTGCGTACCGGCAATTCGGGGAGGTGAACCACCTGGTGCTTGGCGAAGCGGAGGTAACCCTGCCGCGTTTTCTTAACGACCTGGCAAAAGGAAACCCGCAGCGTGTTTACCGGTCAAAAGCAAGGCCGGCTATCTGGAAAACGCCTGTCCCGCTCTGGTCACTCATCAAGCCGAAGCATTATTCGTCAATGAGTCTCCAGTACTCCCGAGGCTGTCCTTTCAACTGTGAGTTCTGCGACATCATAATACTGAACGGGCATCGGCCAAGGACGAAAAGCAGGGAGCAGGTGATTGCAGAGCTGGAAGCACTGTATCGTTACGGCTGGCGTTCCGGCGTGTTTTTTGTCGATGACAACTTCATCGGGAACAGGAAAAAGCTGAAGGAGGAAATCCTTCCCGCAATAATTGAATGGCAGAAGGGCAGGAAGTATCCCTTCATCCTTTCCACGGAGGCCTCAATCAATCTGGCGGATGATAAGGCGCTGATGCAGATGATGGTGAAGGCCGGCTTCAACTGCGTCTTTGTCGGCATTGAGACGCCAAATGAGGAAAGCCTGGTGGAGTGCAATAAAGCACAGAACCGGAATCGTGACCTGGTGGCTTCGGTGAAAAAGATACAGAATTGCGGCCTGGAGGTGCAGGGGGGCTTTATCGTTGGCTTTGACAGCGACCCACTTTCCATCTTCAAAAGCCAGATCAATTTTATCCAGAGGAGTGGCATCGTCACGGCGATGGTGGGCCTGCTTAATGCTCCGCCCGGCACCAGGCTGTACCAACGGCTCAAGAAGGAAAATCGTTTGGTCGGAGCCTTTACCGGTGATAATAATGACCTTGCCCTTAATTTTATTCCCCGGATGAACTATACCACGCTCATCAATGGCTACAAGCACATCCTGGACACAATATATTCGCCAAAGCAGTATTACGAACGGGTCAAGGCATTTCTGAAAGAATACCGGCCAGGTATCAAGAAGAACAGGCTCCATTTCTATCAGCTGATAGCGTTTCTGAAATCTATCTGGGTACTGGGCTTCCAGGAAAAGGGTCGTAAGTATTACTGGAGGCTTTTCCTGCTGACGTTGATGAAGCACCCGCGCAAATTGCCGATATCAATAAGCATGAGCGTCTACGGGTATCACTTCCGCAAAGTTGTAGAGAAATATATCCGCACACCAATAGAAAGCTCGCTTGGTCGCCGTTTTATCAAGAAGGCAGATAGCCGGCGGCCAGCCTGAAATTATTGCGGCAGATAAGGGGGTTTAACCGGATGTTACCACCAGTTGTATCAGTAAAGGGCAGCCCTTTTGAGTGTGGTCAGCAGTATGGCTCACAGGCGCAGAAAATAATTCGGAAGAACGTGGCCGTTTATTTTGACATGTGGCGGACTCTGTGGGGAGCGGAACGGAAGGGGATTCTGGAAAAGAGCCGTGCTTTGATTCCGGTTATCGGTGACTATGATGCCGATATGCTGGAGGAGCTGGAGGGATTAGCTAAGGGCGCGGAGCTATCGCTTGAGGAGATTATCGCCATAAATGCCCGCTACGAGATCAACTTTGCCCTGGGGCTCCCCTCACTGTATCACGGTGGCGGCTGTACCTCGGTGGCTTCCTTGCCGCAGGTAACCAGAGATGGACATACGTTGATTGGGCAGAACTGGGACTGGCTGCCCAGGTTTCAGGAGTTCAACGTCATTCTGAAAGCGGAACAGACGGGAAAACCGGCCTTGGTCACCCAGCCAGAGGCAGGTGTTCTGGCCCACCGTGGCATGAATTCAGCCGGTATCGGCGCCTGCTGGAACGGGTTGGCGTCGAGTCAGGACAAATTCGGCGCCGCGGTGCCGCTTCTCCTGGTCCTGCGGCGGATACTGAATTCGGAGAGTTTCAGTCAGGCCCTGGAAGCAGTTTTTCGGGCGAAACCCACTATGTCAGGCAATTTTTTCCTTGCCCATCGCGATGGTGAGGCAATTGACGTGGAGGTATCCCCTCTGGATGTGGGCTTTGTCTACCCTGAGGGAGGCATCCTTACCCACAGCAACCACTTTATTGCTCTGAAAAATCGGGAGAACATCACCGATATCCTTAAGTCACTGTACCCCGATACGCTCTTCCGCCACCAGCGGGCCAGAAATCTGCTGGAGCCGGAGAAGGGGCATATTGACGTCGGCAGCTTTCAGCGTGTCTTTCAGGACCACTTCAGCCAGCCCAATTCCATCTGCCGGCATCTTGATGAGCGGGTTGATGGCATCAAGCAGTGGGTCACCCTGCATTCCGCTATCATGGACTTGACCGAGCCGGCAATGTACGTTGCCCGGGGAAATCCCTGTCAGAGTGAATACGAAAAAGTGGCCTGCTCCGACTTCCTTAAGAGATAGCCGGGACGGTAACCGCGCCAGCCCCTTATGAAAAACAATGGGGCTACGGCTGGGTAGATGTATTAAGAGCTATCTGGCGAGCAGGTGTTTGGTCTCTTCCCAGCGGCGGCTGCGGTCTTGGTTGAGGGAGGCGATAACCGTATCCGCGTCGGAACCCGTAGTGCGACAGATGGTCCTGATGATATCATCGCACATCGGCGGACAGCCTTTGGCAAAGAGGCCAAGAGAGGCCAGCTTGCGGGCGCATTTACCCAGGATAACCGTCTTTTTCGTCACGGGGACCTCATCCCGTTTGGCATTGCCCAGGACAACGGTCAGTCCCTCCAGAACATCACTATCACCGAATTGCTTAATCGCCATCAGGGCGCCCATCAGCTCCCCGTTGCAGCCGGTACAGGCTGATTCTCCCTCAATGATGTGAACACCGGGATAACGCGCTTGGAAGACATCATAGCCAGACTTGAAGCTTTTTCGGTGCGCTTCGAGAGGTTCGCCCACAATATCGATATATTTGAGGTCTGCCTTCTGCCTTTGGCGGGCGGCAAAATACTGCAGGTGCATTACCTGAGAAGGGCTGAACCCCATCAGATGAGTTCCTACGGTGTCAACGGCACAGGGTTCCCGGCCGGCCAGAATAAGTCCCAGTTCGACTCTATCCTGCGGGTACCCCCAAAGTCCCTGCATTCCCGCCAGCGCATCGACCACTACGTAGCTTGGCTTGGCCACCGAATTGAGGTCGGCGATGGCCTTATCCAGACCCAGGGCATGCGTCTTCCTCTTCTCGGTGCCGGGTAGAACGCCCTTCGTGTTCTTCAGGCTCAACGTAACCAGCGTCCTGAGATGGGTCTTGAGCACGGGCAGGCTGATAATGACATCGCTCTCCAGAGCGGTGCGGGCAATCTTCACCTTATCCATAATGTAGGGATTTTTAACGGTCACTTCCTGCCATTGGTCGCGATTAAGGTTGCGCAGCTCGACGCCAAGCCGGTGGGCGACTTCAGCAGTGCCGGAGACCTGGAAGGCATCCTCCGTGCTGGTGCTGCCGCTGAAGTCATAGCCGGCACCGGCACCCTCACCGATTACCACTGACTGTGGCCCGAGCTCCAGAACCATCCTGGTAACCGCCTCGGTAACACGGCAATCGGTGATGATTCCCGTGCCCGATGCCTCGGGGCGGCAGAGGTTGGGCTTGATGAGAACTTTGGAATGGGGTGTAATCAGTTCCGGCAGGCCACCGGCCAGTTCTATGGCCTTGCGCACCGCAGCTTCAACGCCAATTTCACCGGCGCTGACAATGGACACCCTGTTTTTCATCTTATTCCATCGCGCATAATGTTATGATTACTTTATCATTATAGATTCTAGGCAACTGCTTTTACAAAATTGTCATTGGTCTGTTAAGGACGGCGTCGTGTTATAATTTAAACAGTGCGGGCTGAGGAAGGCAAATGGATGAGAAAAGTCTGGAGATACTGGAGTTTCCGCAGATAATAGCGATTCTGGCGGGCTACACCTCGTTCTCGGCCAGTCGCGAGCTGGCACTGGAGCTGAAGCCGCTGGCTGACTACGACCGGATAGCTCTGCGGCTCAGGCAGTCGTCGGAGGCACGCCAGCTCTTGGCCACGGATCCGGGTTTTTCCATCGGTGATGTATCGGACATACGTGAAGCCGTCAGGATGGCGTCGCTGGGGGGCATCCTCGAGCCGAAAAGCCTGGTCGAAATTCAGCAGACGCTCGCCGCCATGCGTCAGACGCGGGGTTACCTGCGCGCTATGTCGGAAGAGCTGCCCCTGCTCTGGGATATCGCCGGAGAAATCGCAGAACTACGCCCGGTGGAGAAAGAGATAGTGCGCTGCATTTCACCCAATGGCGACGTGCTCGACCGGGCATCTCCGGATCTGGCGGCCATCCGGAAACAGCTCAGAGAGGCGCGCGAGCATTTGTGGAGTCATCTGGAGGCGATTATAAGGTCGCCGCGCGGCCGCAAGATAGTGCAGGAGCCGATAATCACCGAGCGGGAAGGCCGGTACGTCATTCCGGTCAAGATAGAATTCAGAAGGGAAATACGTGGCATCACGCATGACGTATCCAACACCGGGGTCACCGTATTCGTGGAACCGTGGTCGACCATGGAGCTGGGGAATACCGTCCGTGAGCTGGTGAATGAGGAAAAGCGTGAGGTGGAAAAGATACTGCGCCGGCTCAGCGCCGAGGTGGGCGGATATGAGGTGGAACTGTCTCTGAGCGTGCAAAGGGTGGCGGAGCTGGACCTGGCTCTGGCCAAAGCAAGGTACGCCCGCGTGGTGAAGGCCTGCGAACCGGCGCTCAGCGATATCAACGGACGGGAAAATGAAGGCATGGAAAGGGCGGTAGTCAAACTGTTTGAGGCCAGGCACCCGCTGCTCGGGGAGAAGGCGGTGCCGCTTTCCGTGGAAATTGGTCGCGATTTCTCCATCCTGGTTATCACTGGCCCCAATACCGGTGGCAAAACGGTGGCACTCAAAACGATCGGGCTGTTCAGCCTGATGGCACAGGCCGGCCTACCTGTTCCCGCGTCACCGAAGACATGCCTGCCCGTCTTTGACAGCGTATTCGCCGATATTGGCGATGAACAGAGCATCGAGCAGACCCTCTCCAGTTTCAGCTGGCATGTCGGCAATATTGTCCGTATTATACGGAACGCCACGCCGTGCAGCCTAGTGCTCCTCGATGAACTGGGCACCAGCACCGACCCGGCCGAAGGCTCGGCCCTGGCCCGTTCCATACTGCTTCATTTTCGGGACCGGAAAATCCTGGCCGTGGCCACGACCCATTATGGTGACCTGAAAGCATTCGCCCATACCACCTCTGGTGTGCAGAATGCTTCCTTTGACTTCGACCCGGTGACATTGACGCCGACCTATCACCTGACGGTGGGTATACCCGGCGGGAGCAATGCACTGGCCACCGCCAGCTGGCTTGGCATCCCTCCGGAGATAATCGACGAGGCCAGGGGTATGCTGTCCAGGGGGGCTCTGGAGCTGGAGTCGTTGCTAGGCGAGCTGATGGCGGAGAAGCAGAAGCTGGAGGAAGTTCGTGCGGTTCTGGAAAAGGAAAGAAGTGAGGTGGAGCAGCAGAGCGCCGAGCTTAAAGGGCGGCTTGAGCGCCTGGATGAAGAAGAAAGGCGGGCGGTGCAGGAGGCCAGGGACATGGTGGTCAGGGAAGCTGCCGAACTGCACCGGCAAATTCGTCAGGCCAGTTCGGAACTGCGCCGGGAAATGACGAAGGAGAGGCTTGAGCAGGCAAAGAAAGCACTGGCCGGGGTGCGAGAACAACTGAGCAACGAGGCCTGGACGCCAAAGACGGGCCAGCCAGAGCCAAGTCAGCGTATTGCCACCGGAGACATTGTTTACCTGAAGGACATCGGGCTGCAGGCCACGGTGCTGTCCGTTTCTGAAGATACGCAGGAGGTTGAGGTTCAGGCGGGGCAGCTGAGGCTCAAACTCGGGCTGGAGAGCATCGAGAAGGTGACCGAGCCAAAGCCGGCGCGCCCACGGGGGGCAATGGTGCGGATGACAACCAAAGTGATATCGACCGAGCTTGACCTTCGCGGCAAGCGGGCCGATGAGGTGGAGGTGGCGCTTGATACCTATCTCAATGATGCGGTGCTGGCCAATCTAAATGAAGTCCGCATCATTCATGGCATTGGTACCGGCACAGTGCGCCAGATTGTACGCGATTTTCTGGCCGCCCATCCACTGGTCAAGTCATTTCGCACCGGGAAGCAGGATGAAGGTGGCGATGGCGCTACCGTGGTCAGCCTTTAACTCGGTAAATCTAATAATCCGTATTTCAGCGAGGATGGCCAGAAGTGATATTGATATCGAGCACATACTATCTGCGGCGCGCCAGAATGCTCGAGTTTCTGGACCGGCTGGAAAACACGGACGATGCTGCGGCCAGCACCGTCTACCTGCCCCCCGGGCTGTCCGCCGACAAAATTGAAGATATATTGCAAAGTATAGCCGGTAAAGCCGCCTTACCGGCGGAGCTGACCGGGTTGATTGCCCGTTCTAGGAACGGAAGTGTGCTGTTCTGGGGTGATTCACAGAAGTACCTGATTTGCCCTCCCTTTCCGCTTAAAGAGAAAGCTATATTCGCCGGATTAATCTCCGGGCTACTGCGCAATCTGCTTGAGGTTGATTACGTGATTGGTCTGGTTCTGGTACACCTCGGTGCCTACGCCATGGGCCTGTGCCGTGGCGAGCAGCTCGTTACCAGCAAGGTGGGGACAGGGCTGGTGCACGGGCGGCATAAAAAGGGCGGCTCCTCACAGGCGCGCTTCCAGCGGCGCCGGGAAAAGCAGGCCGACGAATTTCTGGACCGGGTATGTCTTCATGCGCGGGAGCAGCTTGAACCGCAGGCAAAGCTTATTGATTATATGGTCTACGGAGGGCCAAGGCAGACCATAATGCAATTGCAAAAGTGCTGTCCCTTCCTGAGATTGTTTGACGACCGTACTTTACCGCCGCTTGATGTGCCGGACCCTAGGAAGGAAATACTGGAGAAGGCGGTCGGTCGCATCTGGTCGTCCCGCATTACGGAATGGCGGGAAGAAAGTTAAAATCAAAGGACTGGAAATAAGAAAAGGAGGCATAAGATGGGCTACTTTAGCATACTGGCAGCGATACCGGGATTTTTTCTCAGTTCCTTTTTCTTTATGCTTCTCTGGGGGGTTATCGCCCCGAAGATTGGACTGGTCAGCATCAATTACCCCCTGTCCATGCTGATGACCATCACCATCTGGCTGGCCGTGGCACCTCTGGCGGCTGCAGCTGCCCGCGGGAAGAAATAGACAGGATTAAACATTCCGGTAAAATAGACCTTGATTTTTATCTGGGAAAGAGGTTTGATACGGAGACGTGAATATCTCGCAGATGCTTGCCCACAACGCGGCCAGGTACCCGGATGAGGTCGCCCTGGTAGAAATGGTGCCCAGTAAAAGGTTAAGAAAAGAGATAAGCTGGGTGGAGTTTGACTACCGGGCGAACCGGTTCGCCAATGCCCTGCGGCAGAGAGGCGTAAAGAAGGGTGACAAGATACTTCATCTGATGAGGAACTCCATAGACTGGCTGGTGGCCTATTTCGGCATTATCCAGACGGGGGCGTGGGCGGTGCCGCTGAACTTCCGTTTCACCAGCAACGATATCAAATACTGCGCCGACATCGCTGGGCCGAAGCTGATGGTGCTGGAAGAGGAGTTTCGAGAGAGGGTAGAGGCGATTCGCCCCGGACTGAACACAATCAACGAGTTCATATTTGTTGGGCCGGGCTGTCCCGAAGGTATGACCAGCTTTGAGGAAGCATTGTCGGGAGCGAGCCCGGAACCGGTAAAGATAAGGCTTGAGGATGAGGATGGCTGCGGCCTCTACTTCACTTCGGGCACCACCGGCACGCCCAAGCCGATTCTGCTCACCCATAAAAACATGGCATTTGCCGCCGTTGTTGAGCAAAAACACCACGGCCAGTCACATGAAGACAATTTTATTCTCATCCCACCGCTCTATCACACCGGTGCCAAGATGCACTGGTTCGGTAGCCTGCTGGTCGGTGGCCGGGCCACACTGCTGAATGAGGTAACCCCGAAAGCGATATTCGAGGCCATGGCTCAGGAGAAGGGGACCATTGTCTGGCTTCTCGTGCCGTGGGTGCAGGACATTCTGGGCGCGCTGGACAGGGGGGAGCTCAACCGGGATGATTATGATTTAAGTCACTTGAGGTTGATGCATATCGGTGCACAGCCAGTGCCACCCAGCCTGGTAAAAAGGTGGAAGGGGTACTTTCCTGCCGTGCAATATGACACCACCTACGGCCTCAGTGAGGCGTCAGGGCCGGGCTGTGTCCACCTCGGCGTTGCAAACGAGCACAAAGTGGGTGCCATTGGCAAGGCCGGTTACGGATGGCAGACGCGCATCGTCAACGAGAGGGGAGAAGATTTACCTCAGGGAGAGGTGGGCGAGCTGCTGGTGAAAGGCGCTGGGGTGATGAAGGAATATTATAAAAATCCGGAGAAGACGGCCGAGACGATAAAGGACGGCTGGCTGCACACTGGAGACATGGTCAGGGAAGATGGGGAGGGATTTATCTATGTTGTCGACCGGAAGAAGGATGTCATCATCAGCGGTGGCGAGAACATATATCCGGTGGAAATCGAGGAGGTGCTGCAGAGGCATCCCAAAGTGCACGATGTTGGCGTCATTGGTCTTCCTGATGACCGGCTGGGAGAGGTGACCGCCGCCGTTATCAGCGTCAAGCCGGGGGAAACATTAACTGAAGCTGAGATAATGAGATACTGCGAGCAGAACCTGCCGCGCTTCAAAAGGCCGAGACGGGTTATCTTTGGTGTGGTACCTCGAAACCCCACCGGTAAAATAGAAAAACCGAGATTGAGGGAAAAGTACGCCGGGATTAAGGAGAGCTTTAGAATATAGATAATAAGCTGATTATTCTCTTACTGGTGATAAAGCTCTTTCAGCAGGTGAATAAATCTCCGGTCACGCTCCCTTATGATTTCGGTGAGTGATTCAGGCGAGTAGGAGAAGAAGCCTTTTCCGGTCTTGGCACCAAGCTCACCGCGGGCTACCTTGTTTTTCAGCATCTGGCTCACCTGCGTCGAGGAGTTTATTTCACCGAGCAGCGTTTCATCCACCTTGCAGGTCACGTCAAGGCCGCCGAGGTCGCGTACCATGAGCGGCCCCAGGAACGCCAGCCGGAAGCCGAGGCTGGTCACCACCGCACGGTCGATATCCTCAGCACTGGCGGCCCCGATTTCCACCAGATGGTATACCTCCCGGTTCATCGCCGTCTGGATGCGGTTGATGAGAAAGCCGATGATTTCCTTCTGCACCTTGACCGGCACCTTTTTTATTTTCAACAGGATTTCGTATGCCGTCTTATAGGTCTCTTCGGAAGTCTTTTCTCCAGGCACGACCTCCACCAGCGGTACCAGATAGGGCGGGTTCATCCAGTGCGTGACAATGGCCCTCTCGGGCCTCTCCATCTGTGAGGATATCTGGGTCATCGGGAAGGACGAGGTATTGCTGGCCAGAAGGCACTTCGGTGAACAGAACTTCTCCATATCATGGAAAACCTTCGTTTTGGCGGGCAGGTCCTCAAAAATGGCTTCGGTAACGAGGTGGGCATCCTTAACCGCGCTTTCCAGGCGGTCAACCACAGTAATTCTGCCCAAAATCTTGGCTATTTCTGTTTTCGGGATGAGGCCTTCCCGGGCCAGTGTCTCCAGATTGGATTTGATTCTGTCTTTCACCCCGGCCAGTGCCGATTTGGAAGCATCGGTGATGGTCACCGGATAACCTTCCTGGGCATAAGCCTGAGCAATGCCATGGCCCATGGTGCCGGCACCAATAACGCCCACCTTTTTGACCTGAGCCGCAGTATATACCATGTTTTCCTCCTTCTTAATTGGCCTGCATCAGTCTTTATTATACCTGTCAGCGAGATAGGTTTCTATGATGAATTTCCATTAGTACGGAAAATCTTTCCGCACCAGCGTCAAAAACTGGCTCTAGATTCTGTAGTGGTTCTCGTATTATAATATTGCTCAGGTGTTATTAATACAGCGGGCCAGAAATGTGGCCTTTTCCTGATACCATCGGTAAACCTGTAGAGAACCAGCTAGCATAATGTCAATGGCGATATGGGAGTAAATATGGGCAGTGTGAAAAAATGGCGAAAAAAGAAGATGAGCAAAAAGCATCATCGCAGAGTCTTGGAAAAAACCAGGTGGCAGAGACGGCGCCATTGAGAAATGGCACTTTCTAAATGTGAATTTGATTTTATATTCCAATTTCTATCTATTGTTCGATATTTTGGCTTCAATGTAGCGGCGCAATTTAATATCCCCGGCACTTCATATCACAGCTGGGCCATGCTCAGGCCAGCATCTGCCGGAAAAGAGGCTTTTTCATTCATAGAGATGACAGGCTACTAGGTGGTTCTCATCAATCTGTTTTAGCTCTGGCATTTCCTGCTGGCATATTTTCATCGCCCTCGGGCAGCGGGTGTGGAAGCGACAGCCCGGAGGCGGGTCAATGGGCGAAGGGACTTCACCGGGAAGTAAAATTCGTTTCCGCTTCTGATGCGGGTCGGGGAGGAAAACGGCCGAAAGCAGAGCCTGAGTATAGGGGTGAAGTGGCTGGTGGAATAAGTCATCTCTTCCAGCCAGTTCCACTATCTGCCCAAGGTACATCACGGCAATCCGGTTTGAGACCTGCCCGATGACGGCGAGGTCATGGGCGATGAACAGGTAGGCGAGAGAGAACTCACGCTGCAGGTCCATTATCAGGTTCAGAATCTGCGCCTGAACCGATACGTCCAGCGCGCTCACGGGCTCATCAGCGACGATTAATTTTGGCCTTACCGCCAGAGCGCGGGCAATGCCGGTGCGCTGCTTCTGGCCGCCGCTCAATTCGTGGGGATAGCGGGTGGCGTGGCCCGGCTCCAGCCCCACTCTTTTCAGTAATTCGGTCACCCGTTCCGGCCTATCTTTTTCGCTGCCCACGCCGTGTATGAGCAGTGCTTCACCGATGGAATCACCTATGGTCATCCTCGGGTCAAGTGAGGACTGCGGGTCCTGGAAAATCATCTGCACCTCCCGCCTCAATTCCTTCAGCTGCTTCTTGCTCCACGAGGTAATGTCGTTTCCGCGATAGAATACCTGCCCTGAGGTTGGCTCCTCCAGTCTCAGCAGCACCCGGCCCAGGCTTGATTTGCCGCAGCCCGATTCGCCGACCAGCCCCAGCGTCTCCCCCTCCGCAATGGAAAGGGAGACCCCGTCCACCGCCTTCACATCGGCAACGTGCTTGGCGAGCAGTCCGGCCGTTACCGGGTAGTATTTTTTCAGGTTTTCGACCTCTAGTAGTTTACGTTCCATTTTTGGCTATCCTGTTCAAACTGAGCACCTATGCATACAGATAACAGGCGGCGATATGCTCTCCTGATATCACAAATTCCTCCGGCCTCTTTTGCGGGCAGACCGGCATACGCCACTGGCAGCGGGGGTAGAAAATGCAACCTTCAGGCGGGTCAATGAGGCTGGGAATCGTTCCCGGGATAGGCGACAGTTTCTCCCGGCGCTCGGAGACGGTGGGCAGGCAATTCAGCAGGCCCCAGGTGTAAGGGTGCTTTGGCTGGTCAAAGATGTCGAGGGCGCTGCCGGCCTCGGCAACGCGACCGCCATACATCACGATAATGCGGTCGGCAATCCCGGCCACGGTGCCCAGGTCGTGAGTGATGAACAGAATGGACATATTCCTCTCCCGTTTCAGGTCGCGGAAGATATCCAGTATCTGCGCCTTGATGGTGGTATCGAGGGCAGTGGTGGGCTCATCAGCGATTAAGATTTCCGGGTCGCAGGACAGTGCCGCCGCAATCATCACTCGCTGCTTCATGCCGCCGGAAAACTGGTGGGGGTAATATTTCATTCGCTCTTTGGCCTGGGGAATACCGACCTGTTTCATCAGGCTCAACGCTCTCTCGCGGGCCGGCCGCTTTCCCAGCTTGAGATGAAGACGTATCGGCTCCATTATCTGGTCGCCCACGGTGAATACCGGGTTAAGAGAAGATTGAGGGTCCTGAAAAATCATGGCGATGCGGTTGCCGCGTATCTGCCGGAGACGTGAGGCGGGACTGCGGAGCAGGTCTTCTCCGTGGTACCTTATTTCGCCGCCCACAATTCGGCCGGGCGGGCTATCAATCAGGCGCAGAATGGAGAGGGCGGTGGCCGTCTTACCGCAGCCCGATTCACCTACCAGGCACAGGCACTCTCCCTTCCTCAGGCCAAAACTCACGCCATCAACCGCCTTAACCACACCCAGGCGGGTGAAGAAGTACGCTTTCAATTCACTGACCTGTAAAATTGTACGGTTCATTTTAACGGCTAAATCTGACTCCTCGGGTCAAAGGCATCCCTGATGCCATCCCCCAGAAAATTAAAGGCCAGCACGGTCAGGAAGAGCATAATGCCGGGCTCAACGGCGATCCACCAGGCAGTGTCCAGGCTGCGCTGGCCGGCGTGCAGGACCAGCCCCCAGCTCGTTACCGTCGGGTCGCCGAGGCCGATGAAGCTCAGGGCAGCCTCGGCCAGGATGACGCCGGGGATGGACAGCGTGGCGATGACGATGACCGAGCTCAGCACATTGGGGATGAGGTGGCGGAAAACGATGCGGCGGTCGCTGGCGCCGAGTGATTTGGACGCCATGATGAAATCCCTGGTGCGGAGCGATAAGGTCTCGCTTCTCACCAGACGAGCGGCCCCCGTCCAGCCGGTAAGACCGATGGCCAGGATGATAAACCACAGTGACGGGCCGAAGATGAAGACGATGAACACCAGCAACAGGAAGAAGGGGAAGGTCATCATGATATCGGTGAAACGCATGAGGGCATTATCCACCCAGCCTCCCAGATAGGCGGAAACAACACCCAATATCAGGCCGATAAAGATGGCGATAAGGGTGGCCATCAGTCCGACCTGCAAAGATATCCTGGTGCCGGAGACGAGCATGGCCAGCATGTCACGGCCCTTGTCATCGGTGCCGAGGGGATGAAACCACGTGCCGGGCGTCTCAGTGGTGATGAGCTGCCCCGTGTTACGGTCATAAAGTGATTGCTCCGCGGAAAAGCCCGCCGGGGGCAGGTACTTGTTCTTGAAGTCCACCTTGGTCGGGTCCTGTGTCAGCAAAGGGCCAAAAAGGGCGACAGCGACCAGGAAGATAATGAAAGCCAGCCCGATGACGGCCAGCCGGTGCTTCTTGGTTCGGTCCCAGTAGTACCGCGTCAGGCGACGGTTAGTGTAGAGCGGGTATATTCCATAAAAGATGATGAGCAGGGCAAAGAACAGGCAGAAGTAGACGAACGGCTCGAGGATACGTTCGAAGACCAGCCAATCCAGCAGGAAAATAGAGAGCAAAAAAAACAGCAGGCCGCTGAATGTCAGGTTACGCCGTCCACCGAAGATGTTGCTTAATCGCTTCATCAATATGTCCTCAATCGTATCTTATCCTGGGGTCAAGCCAGGTATAGACGATGTCGGTGGCCAGGTTGGTGAGCAGAACCACCATGGCACCGATAAGGGTTATCGTGATCACGACCGGGTAATCGTTGGCAAAGATAGCATTGAAGGAGACCTGACCAAGTCCGGGAATACCAAAAATAATTTCCGTCAGATAGGCACCACCGAAGACGACGCCGCTCAGGTCAAACATGATGATGGTGATGATGGGCAGAATGGCGTTGCGGAACACGTGCTTGCCGATAACTACATACTCGGGAAGACCTTTAGCCCGGGCGGTCTTGACGAAGTCCTTCCTCAAATTGTCCAGCATTGTCGACCGGACATATCTGGTATAGCCGGCCATCATGCCGGTGCCGAGGGTGATGACGGGCAGGATAAGCGCTTTCAGGTTGGCCAGGGAAAACATGGGCAGGCTGGTATCATAGTAGGTCTTGAACCAGCCCAGCTGCACCGAGAAAACGAGAATGAGCATGATGCCCAGCCAGAAGTTGGGTATGGAGATACCGATGAAGGAAAAGAAGGTGGCGATGTAATCGGTCTTGGTGTACTGCTTCACCGCCGAGTAAATGCCAATGAGAATG
>Ga0315274_10005143_pt1 | contig 19167 bp, 18 predicted proteins | sample YL17G02_20_MG_FD_203700 | JGI IMG/M metagenome (GOLD analysis project Ga0315274, IMG submission 203700) | Sediment microbial communities from Yellowstone Lake, YNP, Wyoming, USA - YL17G02_20 | ecosystem: Environmental > Aquatic > Freshwater > Lake > Sediment | place: USA: Wyoming | collected... | reverse complement strand
TCTTTGACTGTTGGTGGATAGATACCGGTCATTATACCCTTGATGTAGATTTCCTATCAACATTTGTAATCCATGCACTGTGGACAGAAAACAAAAACCAAAGTATGATGAGTTCTGACGGAGGTCGCGATGCGTATCATTCTAACTGGTGGAACTGGTTTGATTGGCCGCGCGTTAAGCGCTGAGTTAATTCATGCAGGGTATGAAGTGGTAGTTTTAAGTCGAACTCCGGGTCGTAAGATTGGCATACCGGAGGGGGTAACCATCGTTGGCTGGGACGGGCAGACTGGTAGTGGTTGGGCAGAACTTGCAGATGGCGCAGCCGCGATCGTCAACCTGGCTGGTGAAAGTTTGGCGGGTAAGAGCCTATTATCGATGCGTTGGACGCCCAAACGTAAGCGCCAGATCATTGGGAGCCGCGTCCAGGCTGGATCCGCGGTAGTTGATGCTATACGTTCTATCGAACATAAACCGCTGCTTGTGGTGCAAGCCTCAGCTGTAGGATATTATGGCCCGTGTAAAAGGGAGCGCATCACCGAGGAGGATGGTGCTGGCTCGGATTTCATGGCGGATATCTGTGTGAATTGGGAAGCCTCGACTGCACCGGTTGAGGGACATGGTATGCGCCGGGTGGTGATCCGCCTTGGAATTGTCCTCAGCCGAGAGGGGGGAGCATTACCTCAGCAAATGCTCCCCTTCCGATTATTCACTGGAGGCCCGATTGGCAGTGGGCAGCAGGGTTACCCGTGGGTGCATATCACGGATGTGAGCCGCGCCATCCGCTTTCTTATCGAAACCCCTTCGGCTGTGGGTGTTTATAACCTGTGTTCTCCTCAACCTCTCACCAATGATGAATTTAGCCGCGCCCTGGCGCATGCTTTGCACCGTCCCTACTGGCTGCGTATCCCTGCTTTGGCCTTCAAGGTAGCGTTTGGTGAGGCTGCCACTGTCTTGCTCGATGGGCAGATGGCTTATCCGCAACGATTGCTCAACCTTGGGTTCGAGTTTCGCTACCCTGTAGTGACTGAAGCACTCGCCAATCTATAAATTCTTTTGTTGTTAAAAGATGGGAAGTCATCCCTGAATGGGGAAGGGTATAATAAGCAAGATGTACCACGATTCACGGAGGCTTTCATGAAGGTTGGTATCGTTGGAAGCGGGATGGTGGGTGCAACCGCCGCGCATGCAATTGTGATGCAGGGTGTCGCTCGTGAGGTGGTACTCATAGATATTAACAAAGCACGAGCTCAGGCCGATGCCGATGACATCCTTCACGCAGTCCCTTTTGCCTATCCTGTTGATGTTCGCGCCGGGGAATATGCGGATTTAGCCGGAAGCCGCGTGGTTATTCTGGCTGCTGGGGTTAATCAAAAGCCGGGTGGAACCCGTATACAACTACTCGAACGCGACGAAGAAACAATCGCATTGCGTGCCAGCGCGATGATTGTGAAGAACGCTATCGGTTCTCTCTGATTAGGAGCCAGCTTGTGAGTAACGACGAGTTATCCCTCATCACCCTTGGTAAAACAGATATTCAAATTTCTCGGATCGGACTGGGAACGTGGCAGTGGGGCGACCGTTTGTTTTGGAGTTATGGGAAATCGCATACAGAAAGTGATGTGCAGGCTGCCTTCCAGGCAAGTCTCGAAGCAGGCATTCGTTTTTTCGATACCGCTGAAGTGTATGGTAATGGTCGTTCTGAGCAGCTGCTGGGGGAATTCATCCACAATGTTGAACAGCCTTTGGTGATCGCCACCAAGTACATGCCATTCCCCTGGCGTTTGTGGAAAGGCCGGCTGCGCTCCGCTTTACGGGCCAGTCTTAACCGTTTAGGACTGGAACGGGTCGATCTATACCAGATCCATATGCCTCTCCCGCCATTACCAGTCGAAGTATGGGCTGACGCACTCGCGGATGCAGTGGAAGCGGGACTGGTGAGGGCGGTGGGCGTTTCGAATTTCAATGCCGCACAGATGTTGAAGGCGCATGCAGCTCTTCTCAAGCGCGGGCTGCCATTAGCCTCGAACCAGGTGGAATACCATTTACTCAATCGCCAGGTGGAGCGGAACGGTTTATTGAAACTTTGCCATGAATTGGGGGTTACCATGATTGCATACAGCCCGTTAGCCAAAGGAATGCTCACAGGCAAATATACACCTGAAATGCCACCCGCAGGTATGCGAGGGCGAATCTATTCAAGAGCTCGCCTGGCTGCTATCCAGCCTTTGATCAAGCTGTTAGGTGAATGCGGAATGACTCATGGGGGTAAGTCCTCTGCCCAGGTGGCATTAAATTGGTTGATCTGTAAGGGTGTGGTTCCAATACCGGGTGCAAAGAATTCCCGGCAGGCTCAAGAAAATGCTGCTGCACTTGGTTGGCAGCTCTCGGAGGCTGAAATCACTGTTCTGGATGAAGCCAGTCGCACACTTTGATTGAAACCTAATTCTTGAATGGTATTGTATGCGTTATTGTTTCATTTAGCTACAATCTGCTCGCTCATCTCACCCGTTTCCCTTGGAGGACTTCATGCTCACCGTCGAAAAAATTGATACTCGAAATAAAGCTCAGGCCCGCCGTTTTGTGAATATCTCTTATCGCTTGTATGCTAAGTGTAAGCAATGGGTACCTCCGCTGTTAATGGATGTTAATACGCAGCTCAATCGAGATAAGCATCCATTCTACGAACACTCGCAGGCAGACTTCTTTATCGTGTCGCGGGATGGGCGTGATGTAGGGCGCATCGCAGCGCTCGAAAATAAACCGTTCAACAAATACCACGGTACCCATAAAGCCAACATATATTTGTTCGAGTGCGAAGATGACCAGGAAGCTGCCAATGCCCTGTTCGAACGCGTTTTCGATTGGGCCAAAGCACGCGGCCTGGATACGATTGTCGGTCCCAAGGGTTTCGGTCCAATCGATGGGTATGGTATGCAGATCGAAGGGTTCGAGCACCGGCAAATGATGATGATGATGAATTATAACTACCCCTATTACAACACGCTGGTGCAAAACCTGGGATTTGAAAAAGAGGTCGATTTCATCTCCTGCTATATAAACCGGAAAATATTCAAGATGCCTGAACGGGTACATAGTATTGCCAGGCGTGTGGAAGAGCGTGGGATCTTGAAAGTCCAGCAGTTTAAAAGTAAGCGCGAGCTGATTAAAAAATGGGCGCACAAAATCGGCCAGACTTACAATGAATCCTTTATCAATAACTGGGAATACTACCCTCTCACCGAACACGAAGTTCAGTTCACTGTAGATAATCTTCTGATAGTTGCCGATCATCGCCTGATAAAAATCATTACGCACAACGAAGATGTGGTCGGCTTTGTCTTTGCATTTCCCGATATTTCGGCTGCGCTTCAACGCGCGCGTGGGCATCTATTGCCTTTCGGTTTGCCTGATTTTCTGTTAGAGATGAAACGCACCAAGTGGTTATCGCTAAATGGGGCTGGCATCCTGCCCGAATTCCAGGGCCGTGGAGGGAATGCGTTACTGTACACCGAGATGGAAAAGACCCTCACCGATTACCATTTCACCGAAGCCGAGCTGACGCAGGTGGCTGAGACCGCCGTTCAAATGCGGCGCGATCTGGTGAACCTGGGCGGTAAGCCGTATAAAAATCATCGGGTCTATATAAAGCATCTTTAGATTGTGAGCAGCACTGCCGATGATCCGTAAACGGATTCTGCGCATCGTGCGTATTGTCTTCGTTTTACTGACCAGCCTCTTGTTCCTCCTGGCGGTAATTCCGCTCGTTATTCCAATCCCTCCGCTCAAGAACACCGTACCTCCACAGCAGCTGGCTGGTGCGGACAGCCTTTTCTTCACTTGGAATGGCATCCAGGTCCACTACCAGAAAGCAGGACAGGGTAAAACGGCGATTATCTTACTGCATGGCTTCGCCTCCAGCGCCTTTTCCTGGCGGGAGGTAATGACGCCATTGGCGAAGAATGCCACTGTGATTGCTTATGACCGCCCAGCCTTTGGATTGACGGAGCGCCCACTCAAGTGGAAAGGTCAGAATCCATACAGCACCGAGGCTCAGGTTGATCTGCTGCTGGCGTTGATGGATTTCCATGCAATCGAAAAGGCCATTTTAGTGGGTAATTCGGCGGGTGGAGCGCTTGCTCTGCTGACGGCGATCCGCCACCCCGAGCGGGTACAATCGCTTGTGCTGGTGGACCCTGTCATTTACCTGGGTCGGAGCGGAGGCTTTTTACCCGGCTGGCTGCAACCGTTCCTGAAAATTCCTCAGCTCCACCGTATTGGCCCTTTGCTGGTGCGTTCGATTCAAAAACGGGCAGATGAATTTGGTCGCAGCGCCTGGCATGATCCATCCCGCCTCACGGATGAGATCTGGGAAGGCTACCGCCTGCCACTAAGAGTGGAGAACTGGGACGGCGGATTGTGGGAATTCACCATCTCCAGCGCCCCTCTCCAGTTGGAAAAAATGCTCGATCAGGTCAAAGTTCCCACGTTGGTGATCACGGGGGATGACGATCGAATCGTCCCAACGGAAAATAGCATCCGTGCATCCAAAGAAATCCCCGGTGCTCAGCTGGTTGTGATCCCCGAGTGTGGTCATGTACCGCATGAAGAACAACCTGCCTCGTTTCTAAGCGCGGTGAACGATTTCATCAGAAATTTTTCACCTTAACATGGAGGTCTTATGCCGAAAGTTGCGTTAAATACACCTGCTCCAGATTTTACCTTGAATGATTTCCATGGGAATCCAGTGACACTTACAAGTTTCCGAAACCTTAGTCACATTTTATTGGTTTTCAACCGTGGATTCACGTGACCGTTTTGCCAGCGGCACATGGCGCAGTTGCGCCATGACTTTGCAAAGTTCACAGCCCTGGGTGTAGAAATTCTAGTCGTTGGACCAGAAGGCCCAGAAGCGTTTATGAAATACTGGGCCAAAGAGAATCTTCCTTTCATTGGACTGCCTGACCCGAAAGCCAGTGTACTCAAATTATACGGTCAGGAGGTAAACCTGTTTAAACTGGGCCGCATGCCTGCCCAGGTGATCATCGATCGATCCGGAACCGCGCGGTTCGTCCATTACGGGCATTCCATGAGCGATATTCCGGAAAACGAAGAATTACTCGGGTTATTGGAATCTATTAACCAATGAACCAGGCGCAAATCCATCAAATTTGGGATGTTATCGTGGCTGGCGGCGGGCTGGGTGGTGTGAATGCCGCCGTGGCGGCTGCCAGGTGTGGAGCCTCTGTGCTCCTGGTTGAACAGGTTGCTCGAAAGCAAGTTGTTGAAATGGTGGCATTGCTCAAGCGGCACATCCCAGCTTTTCGGAACGCTTACTTGCAAAAAATGGCGGCCCATATCGGTGTGCGTGAGAGCCGCCGGGTGATGCCTGTAGTCGCCGGAATTGGTGAAGCCGCTGGAACCGCGGCTGCGCTGTGCGCCCGACGCGGGATTTACACGGATGCGTTGGATGGGCGGGAGGTCAGGGAACTGATCGGAATTTAACCGGCTGAGAGACAGTGTATTCATGGCGTCGTGACCGTGTTGGCTTACTGGTGAGTGTGGGGGAGCTGGATATGATAGCGCAGATTGGGTGAATGGAGGGTGTGGTGTCAGCTGATGGTAAGATGGTGCAAATTCGCGTAAACGCCAACCAGGGTTTCCAGATTATCGATGGCTTCGGTGTGAATATTAACTCGAAGCAGTGGCAGCCGCGCCTGTTGCCAGCCATGGAGCTGCTCCTCGATGATCTGGGGGCAACTCTTTTTCGTGTGGATATCTTCGGCAAGTCGAACTGGCCCGATCCAGCCGGGACTGTTGGCGTCACAGCTCTCGATCCTGCCCTGTTGAATGATATTTACCGCGGTGAGACCGCCTGCCGCGGTTGGGAGATGATCCGTTACCTCAATGAACATGGGATCGAGCCCTACCTTACCGCCAGCGGGGACGTACCCGCGTGGATGTTATCCCCGGATGGTAAAACCCTTAACGATTACGAGCACTTTTCAGAGATGATGGTTTCCCTCGTGGATTGGGCCATCCACCGGGAAGGGTTGAAGATCCGCTGCTTCGGTCCATTGAATGAGACCGACATCGGCAGTCCGGAAGGACCGGGCTTATCCCCGCAGGAATATCCGAAGGTCCTGGAAATCCTGGATCAGAAGCTGACTGCCCGCGGGATCACAGTTCCACTCGTCGTTCCCGAACAGGGTCATTTTAACGCCCATTATATTCGTCAGATCACTGCTCGCCAATCCTTAGCCGCCAGGATCGGGTTTTTTGCCACCCACTGTTATGCTGATATCCCACCGGTCCAATTTGCCGAGGTACGTTCCGCTGCTTCCTCCTTCGCGGATGCCCACCTGTGGATGGGCGAGTACGGTGATCTCGACCAGAATGGTGAAAAAGAATGGTATGTGGCCTGGGTGATGACTTTACGCCTGCTCGATTTACTCGAAAATGGCTATCACGGCGCGTTGGTGTGGGATGCCTACGATAATTACCATGACCATGACGAGCATTGGACGATTTACGGTCTGTTACGCACGGGCCTGCGCGCCTATACTCCCAAGAAGCGCTATTATGCATCAAAACAGGTCTTTCGCTTTGTAAAGCCTGGTTACCAGCGTCTGTCGATTGAAGTCTCTAACCCGGATGTGCGCGCTCTGGCATTTGCCAGCCCTGACCGGAGGCAGGCGGTGGTAACTGGAGTCAACCAGTCGAGTCAGCCGCGCAACCTGAATATCTGGCTGGAGGGTTTCCCGGATGTCGTGGCCCAAGGGAAAGCTGCCTACTACCGCACCTCCGAGTCCGAAAACTGTCACCGGATCGCTGACATCCCCGTGCGAGGCGGAAATTGGCCGTTTACAGGGATCGATGTGGTCGTAGCGGGTGACAATATCTTTACATTAAATATTGAGGGTTGAGAATTGAAAACCAAAGAACAAATTGTTGCCAATTGGCTGCCTCGATATACCGGTATCCCGCTGGAAGATTTCGCCCGTTATATCTTGCTTGTCAATTTTAATAATTATGTTGAAATGTTCGCCGAATGGCACCACGTGCCGGTAATGGGCATCGAAAAAGCCATGCCCAATGCCACAGCCGAAGGCATCACCATTATCAACTTTGGTATGGGCAGTGCCAATGCTGCCACGGTGATGGATTTGCTCAGCAGTATCCAGCCCCTGGCCTGTCTCTTCCTGGGGAAATGCGGCGGGTTGAAATCTAAAAACAAGATCGGTGATCTGATCCTGCCCATCGCTGCCATCCGGGGAGAAGGCACATCCAATGACTACTTTCCTCCGGAGGTGCCTGCCTTGCCCGCTTTCAGTTTACAAAAAGCCATCTCGTCCAGCATTCGCGATCATTCCCGCGATTACTGGACAGGCACGGTTTACACCACCAACCGGCGGGTATGGGAACATGATGATGCCTTTAAACAATATTTAAGGCGCATCCGCTGCATGGCGATTGACATGGAGACGGCGACGATCTTCACCACCGGTTTCTACAACCACATCCCGACCGGGGCTTTGCTGCTGGTATCCGATCAGCCAATGACGCCGGATGGCGTGAAGACTGCGGATAGCGACCAAAAAGTAACCAACGAATTTACGGAAATTCACCTTCGAATTGGCATTGATTCGCTTGGTCAATTAATTAATAGTGGTATAACTGTGAAACACTTACGATTTTAGTGAAAGGTGGAGAATTATCCGGTATGTCTTTAGAAAAACTGAACCACGTTCGTCAAATTTTGCGCCAGATGGGCAGCGTGCTGGTTGCCTACTCCGGCGGTACAGACAGCACCTTGTTGGCTTGCCTGGCGGCTCAGGAGCTAGGACCGCAGATGGTGGCTGTTACGGCGGTTTCCCCCAGCGGGACGGCTGCTGACCTTGAGGAAGCCAGGTCCATCGCCCAGCAGTTCGGCTTTCAGCATGTGGTGCTCGAAAGCCATGAGTTTGACGACCCCCGTTACATCGAAAATTCCCCCCAGCGCTGTTATTGGTGTAAGCGTTCGATTGTGGATACGTTGGCCGTTTATGCCCGGCAGCAAGGCCTGGCATTCATCGTTGATGGCAGCAACGCCGACGATACGGGTGATTTTCGGCCTGGGCGTAAAGCTGCGGAGGAGGCCGGTGTTCGTGCCCCATTGCTAGAGTCCGGTATGACCAAGCCTGAGATCCGCACGACAGCCCGTGATTTGGGACTGCCCAACTGGAACAAGCCCTCCAAAGCATGCCTGTCTTCTCGCATTCCGTATGGCACCCCGATTGACCCACAGGTGCTCCGCAAGATCGAAGCTGCTGAGTCCATCGTGGAGAGCCTGGGCATCCGCCAGGTAAGGGTGCGCCATCATGATACGATCGCCCGTATCGAAGTCAGTCCTGAGGATTTTCCGAATCTGCTGGCTCACCGCGAGCAGCTCGTGGGAGAGCTGCTCAAATTAGGCTATGCTTATGTGGCCCTCGATCTATTGGGTTACCGCACCGGCAGTCTAAATCCGGTATCTTGAATACATCATGAATACAGAACAAATCCATTCTCTCCTTTCTGAGGTCGCGGCGGGTACGAAAACGGTTGAGGATGCGCTGGCAAACCTGCGCGACTTGCCATATGAAGATCTGGGCTTCGCCCGTCTCGATCACCACCGAACATTGCGTACCGGCGTTCCGGAAGTCATCTTCGGGCAGGGCAAAACCCCTTCTCAGGTGGCTGTCATTGTCGAGCGGTTTGTCGCTCGCAGCGGCCGTGCCTTCGCAACCCGCGTCTCGATCGAGGCAGTGAATCTCGTGCGTGAAAAATACCCCGAGGCACGGTTTTTCGAGTCGGCGCGCATCCTTACGGTGGGGGATTTTCCCCTGGCAGCCGACGGACCTTTTGTTGCCATCGCATCTGCCGGTACTTCGGATATGCCAGTGGCTGAGGAAGCGGCTGTGACTGTCGAAATTATGGGCACCCGTGCGGTGCGCGTGTATGATGTGGGCGTGGCGGGTCTTCACCGTGTGTTAGACCGTCTTGATATCCTGCGCCAGGCTGAAGTGATCGTCGCCGTGGCAGGCATGGAGGGGGCGTTAGCGACTGTCGTTGGCGGGTTGGTGGCTTGCCCGGTGATCGCTGTTCCTACCAGTGTGGGGTATGGGGTCAGCTTCGGGGGCCTTTCAGCACTGCTGACCATGCTCAATTCTTGCGTGCCCGGTGTAGCGGTGGTGAATATTGATAATGGTTTCGGCGCAGGGGTTTTGGCGCATATGATCGCCAAGAGGTGCAAGTAAATCATGAAAATCGCATATTTCGACTGTATCGGCGGAGCCAGTGGGGATATGCTGCTCAGCGCGCTGGCGGACGCGGGCGTGCCCCACGAGGTGCTGCGCGGCGTGGTAACTGCTTTACGGCTGCCCGGCTGCGATTTGCGCTTCGAGCGGGTGATGAAAGGGCCGTTGGCTGCCACGCAGGTGACGGTTATCACTCCTCAGCAAGAAGAACACCGTCATCTCAGCCACCTGCTGGATATCGTCCACCAGGCTGACCTGCCCGAAACTGTGCGGGTAAAAACTGAAATTGCCCTGCGCCGGATTGCGGAGGTGGAGGCGGGGATCCATAATGAGCCCGTGGACCACGTTCATCTGCACGAGGTTGGCGGGGATGATACCCTGATCGACATTGCCGGTGCATTGACGGGACTCGATTGGCTGGGGTTGAGCCTGGTGGTGGTGTCGCCTCTCCCGTTGGGACGCGGTTTCGTCCGATCGGCGCATGGGCTGCTGCCCTTGCCTGCCCCAGCTACCCTGGCTCTACTCACCGGCGTGCCGATACGGTACGTGGAGGTAGAATCCGAGCTGGTCACTCCCACCGGAGCCGCGATCCTTACCACTGTGGCCGATCGGTTCGGTGGGTTCCCGCCCCTCACGCTGCAAAAGGTGGGCGTTGGAGCCGGGCGGCGCGACCTGCCTTTTCCCAATGTAATCCGCCTGTGGTTGGGTGAAACGCCCTCGGTTGAGGGCCTGACTATCGAAGCGCTGATTATCCTGGAAACCAATATTGACGATATGAACCCACAGATTTACACGCATGTGATGGAGCGCTTGTTCGCGGCGGGTGCGTTGGATGTGACCCTTACTCCTCAACAAATGAAAAAAAACCGCCCAGCGGTGCTGTTCAGTGTCCTCTGCCGTCCTGAGCTGGATGAAACTGTCATGAGCATCCTTTTCGAGGAGACCACCACCCTGGGCGTGCGGCGGCACACCGTAGAGCGCATTTGCCTACCGCGCGCTTTCGAAACGGTGGAGACACTTTACGGCTCGATCCACATCAAAGTGGCGCGCTGGAATGGCATCGAGCACCGTATGCCTGAATTCGAAGACTGCCGTAAGGCCGCGGAGGCGTACAAAGTCCCGTTGGCTGAAGTTATGCAGGCGGCGAAGATGGCATCATGAACGTTAACGGGTGCATACCCAGAGCTGGAGATATTCTATGAACTCTCGCGAACGTATTCAAACAGCCTTGAACCACCAGCAGCCTGACCGCGTGCCCCTCGACCTGGGCGCGAGTGCCGTCACCGGCATGAGCGTGGCATCGGTATATATCCTGCGCCAGGCCTTGCATCTCGACCCGCCCGGCACCCCGGTCAAGGTCACCGAACCTTACCAAATGCTGGGAGAAATCGCCCCTGACCTGCTCGATGCGCTTGGGGTGGATATTGTCGGGCTGGGTGGGCCGCGCACCATGTTCGGATTTCCCAATACCGATTGGAAAGAATGGAGCTTTAACGGCACCCCGGTGTTGGTTCCCGCAGGTTTCAACACGGATTTCAAGCCAGACGGCAGTTTGTTAATGTACCCGGAGGGAGATAAAACCGCTCCACCCAGCGGGCACATGCCCTCAGGCGGGTACTATTTTGACACGATCGTACGCCAACCTGCGATCGAGGAGAACCGCCTGGACCCCGAAGATAACCTGCAGGAGTTCAGCCCCATCTCGGATGCTGACCTGGATTGGTTTACTCGTGAATACCAGCGCCTGGCAGCCCAAGGCGAGCGTGCCATCCTGGCGAACTTCGGCGGTACTGCCTTTGGGGATATCGCCCTGGTACCCGTTCCGTGGATCAAACACCCGCGCGGCATCCGCGATATCTCCGAATGGTATATGAGTACGAAAACCCGCCGAAACTACATCTGGAAAGTATTCGAGCGCCAGTGCGAGATCGGTTTGCAAAACCTGGAGCAGATTGTCCGTGTGGTGGGCGAGCAGATCGCGGCAGTTTTCATCACCGGCACCGATTTTGGCACCCAATCCGGGCCGTTTATTTCCCCCAAAGCCTACCGAGACCTGTATCAACCATTCCATAAAACGGTCAATAATTGGGTGCATACACATACCCCATGGAAAACCTTTATCCACTCGTGCGGTTCGGTGGTCGCTTTTCTCCCCGACTTTATCGAAGCGGGATTCGATATTCTCAACCCCGTGCAGACTTCAGCAGCCGGCATGGACCCCCGCGGCTTGAAGGAGAAATATGGCGACCGTCTCACCTTCTGGGGCGGCGGGGTGGATACGCAGGTTACCTTGCCGTTCGGCACACCGCAGCAGGTGAACGCTGAAGTACGTGAGCGGATGAAAATTTTCGGATGCGGCGGGGGTTTCGTATTTAATACGATCCACAATGTGCAAGCACGTGTGCCATTAGATAATTTACTGGCAGTGTACCAGGCGATGGCTGATTCCCGAATCTTGTCCATGTGAAATCCTCTTGTATATAGGAGAATTCCTTCACTATCTGGTAGAATTGTAAAAGTACGCCTGGCAATTCGTCGGGTTGATAAAACATGCATCCTTCAAACTGCTCTCAAGGAGAAAGAGAACCATGGAAGATATCATCAAAGAAATCTATAACGGCATCCTCGAAGGCAAGCATAAAGCCGTGGAAGCCCAGGTGAAGTCAGCAATGGCGGCGGGTGTGAATCCAAAAACCCTCCTGGATAATGGCATGATTGCTGCCATGGCTGAGGTGGGACGCCTGTTCGAGATCGGTGAATACTACGTGCCTGAAATGCTGATCTCAGCGCGTGCCATGCAGTATGGTCTGGCTGTGCTCAAGCCGCATTTAAAAGAGGCCAATGTTCAATCGGCAGGCAAGGTTGCCATTGGGACAGTCAAAGGTGACCTGCATGACATTGGCAAGAACCTGGTTGCCATGATGCTCGAGGGTGCTGGTTTCGAGATTGTGGACCTGGGTACGGATGTTGCCCCTGAAAAATACGTAGGTGCGGTGCAGTCGGGTGCGAATTTGGTAGCTCTCTCGGCCTTGCTGACCACCACCATGCCGAATATGAAAGCCGTTATCGAGGGGCTGAAAGCAGCCGGGTTGCGTGACAAGGTGAAGGTGATGATTGGCGGTGCTCCGGTTACCGATAGTTACGCGGCGCAGATTGGCGCGGATGGTTATGCCGCGGATGCCAGCCGCGCTGTCAACCTGGCGAAGTCCCTGGTTAAGTAAAAGACTGTTCCTGGCTTAAATAAATATGTTAAAAAGGCGGAATTATATGCATTGGTGAGGAAAGATCACCCATGCATATAATTTCGCCATGGAAGAGAAATCTTATGCCTCTAAACGAAGAATGGAAACATCGTGTCGAACGCTGGCAGACTGCCATCTGGGCAAGCTGCTACCAAACCCTGGGCACCATCGATCTCAACGGTTTTGTAACCAAAGAATATCTCACGGCTGATCAAGCCTTACAGGGTCGCTTTGCGCCGATGCCAACCGGCACCCGCTGGGGAGCGAAGTGGGAGTATGGCTGGTTCAAAGGGTCTGTCGTCTTGCCTGAGGGTGCCTCTGGAAAGCGCATTGTCCTACGGTTGATTGCGGGTGGGGAAAGCCTGGTGTGGATCAACGGCGTGGTCGCTGGCTCGGTCAGCTGGGCGCATAAAGAGATCACGGTTGCCATGAGTGGGCGGCCGGGCGAGCAGTACAACGTGCTGTTGGAAGCTTACGCTGGGCACGGACCGATCAGTGTGGGTGAAGGTCCTCAGCTTTACGGCACCGAGTGGATGCCGGAGCCCGGGCCCGTGCAAGCCACAGTAGGAGAAAGTACCTTCGGTGTGTGGCATGAGGATGTTTACCAGCTGGCGGTCGACTTTACCACGTTGTTCGAGCTGCGCATTCACCTCGACCCGTTTTCCTTGCGGGTGGCTGATATTGACCAGGCTCTTATGGATGCCACGTTGATCTACGATCCTGAGCTGCCTCCCACCGAGATGGTCGAGACAGCTCAGGCGGCACGCGCCCGTCTCAAGCCGGCCATCGACTGCACCAACGGCTCGACAATGCCCGTTCTGCATGCCTTCGGTCACGCTCATATCGATGTGGCTTGGTTGTGGCCCTTGCAGGAGACAGAGCGCAAGATGGCCCGCACGGTTGTCAACCAGCTGGCGTTGTTTGATGAGTATCCTGAATTCAAGTTTCTCCAGTCACAGCCGCATCTCTATGTGATGCTGCGTCAGCGTTATCCGGAGCTGTATGAACGGGTAAAGGCTGCCATTAAGTCTGGAAAATTTATACCCGATGGAGCCATGTGGGTGGAAGCCGATACCAACCTGGCGGGTGGAGAGGCTCTCATCCGGCAGGTGGTGCTGGGTCGTAAATTCTTCCGTGATGAATTTGGCGTCGACAGCCGCGTGCTCTGGCTGCCGGATGTATTCGGTTACTCCGGGGCGTTACCCCAAATCCTCAAGGGCTGCGGCTGCTCAGGATTTGCCACGCAGAAGATCACCTGGGCTTACAACGGCGGTGAGACCTTCCCCTACACCACTTTCTGGTGGGAGGGTATTGATGGCTCCGCCATTCCGGCCCACATCTATTATGACTATAACAGCCAGACGCGTCCAAATGCCATCTTCGCTCGTTGGAATGATCGCTTGCAGAAGAACGGTATCCGATCAATCCTGCTTGCTTACGGTTGGGGTGACGGCGGTGGCGGACCAACCCGCGATCACGTGGAGTTTCTGCGCCGTTCGCGCGACCTTGAAGGGCTGCCGCGGGTGCAGGATTCTACCCCGGCCGCGTTCTTCGCGGATGTTGCAGCGCAAGGCCTGCCTAAAGAGCGTTACGTCGGTGAATTATATTTCCAGGCTCATCGCGGGACCTACACCTCACAAGCCAAAACCAAACAAGGTAACCGCCGCAGTGAGTTCGCTCTGCGCGAGGCTGAATTGTGGGCCACGGGTGCGAACGCCATTAAAGGCATCGCTTTCACCAATAAAACCCTCGCGGATGCCTGGCAGGACTTGCTGTTGTGCCAGTTCCACGATGTGCTACCCGGTTCCTCAATCAAGCGGGTGTACGAAGAGGCCGAAGTAACCCTCGCAAAGGTGATTGCTTCGGCACACAAAGCTGCCTTGGCTGCGGCTGCCACGTTTGTGGATACCCCCCCGGGTTTCGAGGCAGGTACGGAAATGGATACGAGTGCATTGGCTCAGCGCTGGGCAAAAGCCAGCCAGATGACGGTGTTTAACTCCCTCAACTGGGAAAGGACCGCCCTCGTGGAAACCCCTGCGGGTCCGGTGGATATTACCGTACCTTCTTGTGGGTGGAAGACGTTCTCTTTGGGAGCACGGGAAAAAGGCAAGGGCAGTGTCACAGCAACCTCGCGTTCACTTGAGAATGAATTGCTGCGTGTAGAGTTCAACAACCGCGGCGAAGTGACGAGTGTGTATGACAAACAAACCCGGCGTGAGGTGATGGCTGCACCTGGAAACCAGCTCCGGCTGTACAAGGATGTTCCCGATAACTGGGATGCCTGGGACCTGGACACGATGTACGAGCTGCAGCCGGTGGAAATCAACGAGCCGGTGACCCTCGAAGTGCTCGCCAGCGGCCCGGTGGTGGCGAAGCTCGAGCTCTCGCGTAAGCTGCATACTTCTACGCTGACGCAGATGATCAGCCTACGCCGTGGTAGCCGCCGCGTGGAGTTTGCCACAACAATCGACTGGCAGGAAAGCCACAAGCTGTTGAAGGTGGCCTTCCCGGTCAACATTCACGCCAACGAGGCCATTCACGAGATCCAGTTTGGGCACTTACGGCGACCGAACCACCGCTCTCGCCAGTTCGACCAGGATCGGTTTGAGGTCTGCAACCACAAATGGACTGCGCTGGCTGAAGAGAACCGCGGCGTGGCAGTGCTCAATGATTGCAAATACGGGGTGAATGTGTTGGGCAATTCGATCAACCTCACGCTGTTGAAATCTGGATTGGCTCCTGACCCGCAGGCGGACCGCGGCGTGCAGATGTTCACGTATGCGTTGTACCCGTGGGCAGGCAGCTTTGCCGAGAGCAATGTTGTGTACGAGGCCTACGAGCTGAACGTGCCGGTGATGGTCGTGCCAGGTGCGGGTGGAGAAGGATCTCTTTTCAGCTTGAATGCACCCAATATTGTGATCGAGGCCGTCAAGCCGGCAGAGGACGGTTCGGGCGATGTGATCGTCCGGTTGTATGAGGCCAAGCACATGGCGACAGCCGGCACATTGACTGTCGGACTGCCGGTTAAAGCCGCCTCGGAAACGGATATGATGGAGGAGAACGCTTCTCCGCTGTCGTTTGCATATGGAAAAGTAGGTCTGGAATTTCGCCCATTCGAGGTCAAGACGGTGCGATTGCAGATCGCACGTTAGATTTCTAAAAAGGAGATTCCACTTATGTCAGAAGAAGTTGGTTTCGTCACCATGGCTGGCCCTAAGTCGGTCGGCAAAGCTCCCGAGATCGGCGTTGGCATGCTCGGATATGCCTTCATGGGTAAGGCCCACTCCAATGCTTATAAGAAAATCCCCTACCTGATCTATCCGCCCCCAGCCGTACCAAAACTGATCGCCATTGCCGGACGCAATGAAGACGCGGTGCGAGAAGCTGCCCAGCGCTACGGGTACGAAGGTTATTACACCGAATGGAAAAAGATGCTTAAGGATGACCGCATCCAGCTTTTCGATAACAGTGCGCCCAACAACGCTCATCTCGAGCCGTGCCTGGCGGCTGCCAAAGCCGGAAAACACATCCTATGCGAGAAGCCCCTGGCGCGCAACACCCGCGAAGCTGCGCGCATGCTCGAAGCCGTCACTAAAGCGGGAGTGAAGCACGCGGTGGCCTTCAATTACCGCTTTGTGCCTGCCATCCGGCAGATGCGGCTGTTGATCGAGTCCGGTGCACTGGGGCAAATATACCACTTCCGGGCCGTATACCTGCAAGAATGGGTCATGCCGCATTACCACATGCCCTTCATCTGGCGGTTGGACAAGGAAGTGGCTGGGGCAGGTGCGCTGGGTGACCTGGGCGCGCACAGTATCGATATCGGGCGCTTCCTGGTGGGTGAAATTAAAAGCGTGAGCGCGGTTACACGTACATTCATCCCTGAGCGGCCTGGTCCCGATGGGGAGATGAGAAAGATCGAGATCGACGACGCTTTCGTCTCGGTGTTAGAGTTCGAGAACGGAGCCATCGGCACCCTCGAGGCTACCCGTTTCGCAGCCGGGCGCAAGAACTATAACTGTTTCGAGATCAACGGCGAAAAGGGCAGCCTGAGTTTCAACCTGGAACGGATGAATGAGATGGAAGTATTTTGGGTGGGTGAGCAGCCGAAGGAGACTCAAGGTTTTCATGATGTGCTGGTGAGTGAAGGTTACCATCCTTTTTGGTCAAATTGGTGGCCTCAGGGGCACATGATTGGATGGGAGCATACCTTCGTACATGAGATTGCCCACCTGCTGGATGCCATCGTAAACGACAAGCCCGTGGCGCCCTACGGCGCGACATTTGAAGATGGTTACAAGAACGCTGTCATCTGCGATGCTATCTTGAAGTCGGCTGAAACTGGTAAAAGGATGCAGATTGCTTATTGATTAGCGCCCTAATGTGTTATCAATGGCCTTGAGCTCGAAATATGCCCTCATCACCCGGCGGATGATCGGGCCTGCTACCGTCGAGCCTTCGTTGCCGTTGTATACGAAGGCCACCACGGCGATTTCTGGGTCGTCGAAGGGGGCGTAGGCCACCGTCCATGCGTGCGAGGGCCACTTGCCGGCTTCACAACGTTGTTTCTCGCGGGCGTACTTATCGCAATATTCAGCAGTGCCAGTCTTACCGGCAACCGCGATGGGAAAATCGCGCAGCCCCACGCTATCTGCCTTCAACGTGCCTTCCTCCACTGCCAGGCGCATCCCTTTCTGCACCGCCTCGAATACCCATGGCTCGATAATCTTCTTTTCACCGGTTGGCTCGCAGCCTCGGATCGAGGTGTCAGCGTAGATGTCGATGATCGCATCTTGGGTCAAATCCCAGCGCATCACCGGGTTGAAAGCTTCAGTCACATTCCCCTCGTTGTCCAGCTTCTCTCGTAAAATGGTAGGCTCCATCAGCTTACCATCGTTGGCAATGGTGGCCGCCGAGAGCAGCACCTGCAAAGGCGTGCTGATGATAAAGCCTTGACCCACGCTGGCGATGTAAGTGTCACCGGTAGCCCAGCTTTGACCCTGGTTGATGCGCTTCCAGGTCGGGTCGGGGATCAACCCGTCGATGCGGTCCGGGAGCTGGATCTCGGGCGAGGAGCCGTACCCCAGGGCGCGGGCGTAGGATCCCAACCGGCAGATACCCAGCCCGCTAGGAATTTCATCCTGGTAGCCGCCCCCCATCTTGTAGAAACACACGTTGCACGACTGCGCAATCGCCTGGACGGGCGTCAGTTGGCCAAAACCTCCATTCAACCCGAGGGTCTTGTAATTCCATTCCACGAACTGGCGGGGTTTTCCGGGGTCGTTGGCGTAGAATTTCTCGGTCACCTCGAGCACCGGCGGCGCTTGGATCAATTGATCGATATCGACTACGCCCTCATTGAGCGCTCCGGTTGCGGTGACCAGCTTGAAAACCGATCCTGCCGGAAGTTGGTCGCCGGCGGCATGATTGAGCAGGGGCAGGCGCTCGTCAAGTCTCAGCTGCTCGTAGTAATAAGCCGAGATTTCACGCGCCATGCGGTTGTTTTCGTACGTGGGATACGATACCATCGCCAGGACTTCGCCCGTTTTGGGGTTCATGGCGATGATCACCCCGCTGGACATAACATACTCAGGATATTGGACGATGCTGTTCCAATAGGCGATCTCATCCACCAGGATGGAGTAGGCTGCTTGCTGAAGACGGTAATCGATGGTAAGGCGGATGTCTGTTCCCGCTATAACCGATTGAGGCTCAGCCAGGTCTCCATATATTTTCCCACCGCTGTCCACTTCTACTTTCCGGATGCCATTTTGGCCTGCCAGGTCAGTCTGGAACCAGCGCTCAACGCCGGTATAACCGATCTTGTCGCGGTTAGCGAGAAACCCCTTGTCTTCATAAAACTGTTGCCGTTCAGGTGGGATAGGTCCCAGGTAGCCGATCACATCTGCGGTGTAGTAACCGGTCGGGTAATCACGGATGGGTACCACCTGGATGCCTATGCCGGGCCAATCGACTGCTTTTTCTTGCACGGTCATGGCAAGCTGGCGCGATACATTGCATTGGACCGCCACGGGATCGTAGGGCTTGCTGGTGATGGCGTATTGGAAGATTTGCTTGATCCCGTGGTCGGATTTACATTCGACGAAGGGATTCGTGTCGCTGATCTCGCTGCGGTCGAGGGGAACGCCGGTCAGGTTTGAGATCTGGCGCATGATCTCCTGCACTTCACCAGAGGAGGTGACTGGCTTCCCAGGACCCGAATCATCCGGAAGCTCCGCTGCAGTGACGGTAATATTGTAGGACGGAACGTTTTGAGCCAGGATGATGCCGTTTCGGTCGTAGATTATGCCGCGTGGCGCGGCTGTATTGATGCTTGTGGTGCGATTTTCTTCAGCTTGAGCGGCCCAACTCCGGTCTAAAATTTGCAGGTTGAACAGGCGTAACAGATAGAAACCGAACACGGTGATGAGGATAAAGGCGAAGACGAGAATGCGCCGGTATTCGAGCTTATTTTGGAGGGTAGCGTTGTCGTTCATATTATCTATGCTTCGAGTTCTTCAGGATAGAACCGGTCAGCGATATCACCGATAATGGCGTAGAAAGGCACGGTAAGCAGCAGGTTTAGCAGCAGGCTGGGCAGTGTAACCTGGTTGAGCACCTCGAGTAAGGACAGGAGTGTGCCCTGGAGG
>Ga0315274_10005140_pt1 | contig 19172 bp, 15 predicted proteins | sample YL17G02_20_MG_FD_203700 | JGI IMG/M metagenome (GOLD analysis project Ga0315274, IMG submission 203700) | Sediment microbial communities from Yellowstone Lake, YNP, Wyoming, USA - YL17G02_20 | ecosystem: Environmental > Aquatic > Freshwater > Lake > Sediment | place: USA: Wyoming | collected... | reverse complement strand
CCGACGCCCCCGTCCGGCCATAGTGCTCCATCACGGACCAGTAAAGCAGATGGTTCGGGCACAGCGAGTTGTACTCGACGCGGGTGGCGGCGTAGGGGATCTCGACTAGGCCGTTGAAGCACGTCGTCAGCCCTGCGCCGACCGTCTGGTCGCCCAGCCGCACGACGAAGATCCGCGACTCCTCCGGAAACCGCGTCAGGATGGCGGCCATCAACGCCCGCGAGTAGGGCGGCGTACCGAGTTGCCTCATGCGAATCGTATAAACCCGGTAGAAATCGTCGAGCAGTTCCGCGCCGCCGCTCGCGGTCGTGATGTCCGACTTCTGGGCCTTACGGACCTGGTTGCGGACCTTCGGGTCGAATTGCTTCCAGAGGTCCTCCGGGTCGGCCGTCAACGCCAGGTGCATGCACATCTTGCCTTCGCGGAGTTGCAGGTCAAACGGCATCGGTTCGATGTTGCGGAACTCGATCGACTCGCAATGGCGTTCGGCGGCCAGTTCGACCGCTCGCGCGAACAGGGCGTCCATCGCCTCGCGGCTCGCCGCCAGAGGCCCGCCATAATTTCCAAACGCCTGCGACACCATGCGGTTGCCGAACAGCCAACTCTTGACGTGCGTCAAAGGCAGAACGCCGCGAATCTCGCCGCCTTCGTGCGCCACCAGGTAGAAGACGTCGTACCCAAGGTCGCGGCGCAGCATCTCGCTCCACGCGGGCCGGTGGCACATCTTGCCGGCGGCCTGCGCGCGCACGAACGCGTCGCACGCCTTCTCGGAACCCTCCGGAATACGAACGTCCACAAGGCCTCCTTGCCCACCGTCCGGCGGTCGCTTACGACGCGCGTCGCCCTTCCGCGACGCCCGTGACAATTTCGAGAAGCCGCTCGGCAAGCATCCGGCGTGAAAAGTTCTCGACCACAAAGCGCCGACCGCTCTCTCCCATACGACGGGCGGCTTCCGGATCCCGGCGCATGGCGTCGAGCGCTTCGCGGAAGGCTCGGGAATTTTCCGGTTCGGCGAACAGACCCGCTCCCGCCTTTTCCACCAACTCGCGGGCCACCCCGTCAATCGCGATAATAATCGGCCGGGCGCAGCACATGTAGTCGAACACCTTGTTCGGGTAGTACATTTTGAAATGCTCGATGTTCAGGAGCGTGGCCGTGCACACGTCAGACGCGTTGATGTAGTCCGCCACTTCGGCCTTCGCCACGGCGTCCGCGAACACGACGTTGGTCAGACCTTCGCGGCCGGCGCGGGCCGCCAAATCGCCCTTGACCGGACCGTCGCCCACCAGCAGGAATCGTACGTCGGGCATCTCGTCCTTGACAAGCGCCGCGGCGTCGAGCAACTGGTCGAGCGCGTTGGCCCGCCCGTGCGCCCCAAAGTAACTCACGACGAACTTTCCCTCCAGTCCGAGTTTTCGGCGGACGGCGTTTTCCTTCGGCCCCGGCTCGAGCAGGTCCAGGTCCGCCCCGTTGGGGATCATGCTCATCCGGGCCCGCGGCACTCCTTTGTGTTCGGCAAGCCAGCGCTCAAAGGCCGGCGTCAGAACGTTCACCCATCGGCTTCGACGGTATCCGACGGACTCCATCCAGTAGAACAGCCTCAGGGCGAGACGATTCCGGAGCAACCCTTCGGCCACCAGGCAGTCAGGCCAAAGGTCGCGGACTTCGAAGACCGCCGGCGCTCCGTGCCAGGCCGACAGCGCCCACATCGTCAGCGTGACGCCGAGCGGAGGGCTCGTCGCCACGATCACGTCGGGCCGCGGCGCCCGCAGGATGCCCGCGAGGATACTGGAGACCATGAAGGTCACGAGCGCCCACGCGCGGCCGAGACGGCTCCCGCTCGCGTAGGTGCGGCTCACGTGGCACCGCAGGACCGTCACGCCCGGTCTTTCCTCGTGCCGCGTGATGTATCGGCCGCGACAGTCCGGGTATCGCCGGCCCGTCGCGTAATGGAGGTTGCCGGCGATCACCGTAATCTCATGACCCTTGGCGGCCCAGTACTTCGCGAACTCGTTCCATCGCGATCCGCCCGGATCGCCCGGGCCGAGGAAAAACTGGTGAACCAGGAGAACTTTCACGCCTTGGCTCCGATCAGCCGCTCATACAGGTCCGCCCATCGCGGGAGCATGGTTTCGTCGCTGAAGCGTTCGCGCGCCCGCCGCCTCGCCGCCTCTCCCATGCGTCGCCGACGGTCCGGATCGCCGGCCAGTTCCTCGAGGACTCTGGCCAGCGCGCCAGAGTCGCGCTGCGGCACGAGGACGCCGGCCCCGCCACGCTCCAACAAAAGGCGCGGGTCACCCTCGCCGCAGCGCGACCACGCCGGTGGCCGGCACGGTGAGCACGTCCTCGGTCTCACCGATTCGGACCGCGAGGACGACCCGTTCCGCGGGTCCGCGCGCGGGCCCCACTGCGCGGTTCGCCTCCGCCTGCCCAAGCCGGATCGCCCGGGGCGGCCCCCCGCGGTCCGGCACGATGACCATCGCCAGGAGCGCCGGCGCCGAGGCCCGCCACCGATAGGTCACACAAGGTGCCGGCATTTTCGTGCCGAAACCCCGGGTTGTCCAGCCCTGAATCGGGTCCTCGTCGCCCTCGGCAAGGTCGGCTACCAGGCCGGGGCGGTCCATCGGCACAAAGTGGACCGCCCGCCCGTCGTCGGTCGTCGCAACCACCCGGCCCGACGCCTCCAGCGCCACGCGGACCAACGGGTCGAAATGCCAGTGTTGGGCGAAGACGTGTTCGCCCCGCCCGCCCGTCAGCCGGTCGAGGACCACCCAGTATTCCCCGCGCACAACCAGGACAGTCCGCTCGTGGCGGATGGGACCGCCCGCAAGGTGCGCAAAACTCCGGTGCCAGGCCCGCATGCACTCGACCTCGCCGCCGATGTCAGCCGTGCTGGCGGTCGCCCGTGGATGGAACAGGAACCGGAAGGAGCGATGCCCAAGAGCCTGGCTCCGGCCGTCCACGGAGACCGTGTTGTGGGCGAGCGTGCTGCGGAAGAACACCCGCCACTCCCAGGGGCCGTTGTACGTGTACGTGCCACCGTCCACCAGGACGGGCTTGCCGCCGACCGACAGGTCCACGTGGCCCAGGTCCGCCTCGCAGTGGCCGGTGAAGGGGGCGCACTTGAGGAGGAGGTAGTCGGCGTCGGGCGTCCAGGCGGACCGCCACGTGGCCAGCCCCCCGTCAGGGAAATGAAAGAGCGTCGCCGCGGGGGGCCGCGACTCAAGGACGTCCCACGCTTCCAGGGACTTGGGGCCAAGGAGCCACAGGGCTTCCTGGCTGAGGCAGCCTGCGGTATGCTTAAAGTCAGCCCGTCCGAAGAGGCAGGCCCCCGTGGCGAGGGTCGGGCGATAGTCGAGCGGACCCTCGTTCGAGAGGAAGATCGTCTTGGCGTTGTCGTTGTCGCCATGGAGTGAGGTCGTGCCATCGGGCTTGGTGACGGCCTGGAGCACCTCGATCATTTTCTCGATATGCTCCCGCACCCTCGGGGGAGGCGAGCCTCCGCTGACACGGTGCAGGAGGTCCGCGAGGAGATAAAAGTAGAGCACAAAGCGGTGGTAACTGACCGACGACTCAACGCTTGTTCCGTCGGGCCGCACCTGCCGGGGCAATTGGCCGTACAGCACCTCCAGGCCATAGCGGCGCCACGCCTCGGCCTCCTGAAACTCCGGGAAAAAGAGGGCCAGGAACACAAGGCCCAGCGCGTCGCCCAGGAGGTGATTTCCCGGCATGACGTGGAGCGAATAGGCGATGTCTCGGCGGATGTGCCGCCCCTTCGCCAGCAACGTGCGGGCGATCTCCCACACGAGGTCGGGCGTCACGGCGGGGCTGTCAAGGAAGAACTGGAGAGACCAGGTCCACTGGATGACCCGGATGGCGTGCTCGAGGTTCGACATCCAATTGACGCCGATCTCGACCGGGTTGGCGCGGATCCAGGAGAGCGCCTGGCGTGCCCACTCCGCCGGATACTTCGGGTCGCCCGTGTACCAGTACGCCCGGCCCAGGTGGAGCCAGAACTGGTGGCGGTTGAGTTCGAAAGTGGTCTTGATCTCACCGAGCGCGTGGGGGCAGCGGATGTTGATGGCGGACCAGTGGCGGCGGGGCCAAGCGGCGTCCTTCTCGAGGAGGCGATGCCAGTCGATCTCGCCGGCGAACTCGATGCGGCATCCCATGAGATCGAACCGATGCGCGCAAATTGCATCCGCCAGGGCCACGCACGCCGCCCGGTCCTCGCAAAACCGGTCGTTCAGGATGGCGGCGTACCGGTGCCGCTCGCGCCAGTCAAAAAAGAACGGCACCTGCCGCCCGCGCAGGTGGTCCAGCAGGTCTCTCCCGCCGGCGAAGCGGCCCCCGAGCGCCTCGCGCAGGGCCTCGTCCGGGACGGGCTCGGCCCGGTAATACCTCTTATGGAGGCCCGACATGCGGCAGAACTCGTACCAGACGCGGTACAGATTCTGCCCGACGGACAGAGTCCGCATCTCGTGCCACAAGGCCAGCCATCGCGGCCCGGAGTATTCGCTCAGCATCGGCCCAGCCCCTAACCAGCCCGCGGGTCGGCGTCCACCGAGCCCGGCTCCAGCAGGCACGCGTACAGGTCAGCCCACCGCGATAACATGACCTCGTCGCTGAATTGCTCGCGTGCTCGGCGTCTGGCGGCCTCGCCCATGCGGTGCCGGCGCTCGGGATCGCCGGCCAGTTCCTCGAGGACTTTGGCCAGCGCGTCAGAGTCGCGCTGCGGCACGAGGACGCCGGCCCCGCCACTCACCACGTCGGCACAGAACCCCTGGTCGCACGTGACGACAGCCAAGCCAATCGCCATGGCCTCCGTCAGAGCGTTGGAGTGTCCTTCGGTCGGGCGAAACGTCGGCAAGGCGTACACATGCCCCTGGGCCGCCAGCGCCAGTAAGCGGTCTTTCGTCGGCATGGCACCATGCATGACGATGACATCCGCGAGGCCCTCGGCGTCAATGATCCGCCGGATCTGGCGTTCCACGCCCGCCTCGGACGGTCCGATCAGGTCCAGCCGGACGGCCGTACGGCGCGCTATCCGTGCTACCGCTTTCGCCAAGGTTACTACGCCCTTGTCCTCATAAAGGCGACCCATGAATACGACACGCATGGGGCCCCCGCCGTCCGGCGTGGCGTGGTAGCGGGCACCCGTTTCCGCCCAACTGACGAAACTGGGCATGTACAGGGCCTCGACCCCCCAGCGCTTCCGGATGTAGTCCACGTAAGGCCGACCTTCGACCGTGACGGCCTCGGCCGACCGGATGACCTCTCCCAGCCGGCGCTGCACGCGCTTGGGACTGTTTTCGGCGAACTCGATGAACGCCCCGGCCCGAATGTCGTAGATGCGGCTCCAGGCCTTGCGTCCGGCCCATCGGAAGAACGCCGCCTGAAGGAGGAAACGCCTCTGCGGGTAGAACGCGCCCAGGATGTGGATCAGCCGGATCGACCGAATCCGCGTGGCCCGCCAGAACCGCCAAACGTCCCGGACGGCCAGGTGCGCCATGCCAAAAACCTTGGACAGGCCTCCCCCGAGGCGGGCGTGGCTCGTGTCGATGATGTAGTACCCGAAACGTTCGGCTAGCGCGGAACCGCGCAGGAGCATCACGTAAGAAGCATACCCGCCGTAAGGGGGCGGCAGCGGGCCCAGCAACGCGACCTTCGGGGCGGTCGGATTGTTCGGCGAGCGGTTCACGCCTGCGTGTTCCTCGGCGACCGGGTCGTCCGGCGGATATCACATTCCGAGGATGATATCGGCAGCCTCGGCCAGGTCGTCCGCGACAAAATCGGGGCGGACATCGTACTTGCCGTCCCGACCGCCGTAGCCGGTTCGCACCAGAATGGTTCGGCAGCCGGCATTGACGCCGGTCTGGAGGTCGCGCGTCGTATCGCCCACCAGGAAGCACCGGGCGTAATCGAGGCCGAACCGACGCCGGGCCTCCTCGAGCATCCCGAGGTTGGGCTTGCGACACTCGCACGGACCGCGGTAGGCGGGGTTCCCGTCCGGATGGTGCGTCTCGGGATGATGGGGGCAGAAGTACACGGCATCAAGGCGGGCGCCGGCGGCCTGGCGAAGCATCTCCTCCAGGCGCGCGTTGAGGCGGCGGACGTCCTCTTCCGTGCACAGGTTACGCGCCACCACCGGCTGGTTCGTCACCACGATGACCAGGACGCCGGCGTCGTTGAGTCGGCGGACGGCCTCGGCCGCGCCCGGGATCAGAACCAACTGGTCCTCGCGCCAGAGGAGGTCCGCCTCCTCGTTGATGACGCCGTCACGGTCTAAAAAGACTGCCTGAACGCTCGTCGATCATCCTCCTGACGTCGGCGACGACCCGGCTGTAGCGCTCGGGGGTCCCCAAGTCATGAATGTACTCGTCGGTTTCGTAGGCGAAGAGACGAGCGCCGGCGGCCAGACGGTCGGGAAAGATGTCGCGCGCGAAGTCCGTCGGCCGGTCCGTCGGAACGTGGCGGACGAGGTCCCGGCGGCACACGTACAGGGCCGCGCTCGTCAGGTTCACGAAATCCTGGCCCCCCTTCGGGCGGCCCGGGAACGCCGTGATCCGGTCCGTCGCCGGATCGCGCACCACGAGGTCACTATCGTACGGGTGCTCGGAGGGGTGGACGAGGAGCGTCGCCTCGCCGCCCTTCTCGCCGTGGAAGACCGCCATGCGGGCCAGGTCGACGTTCACGAACACGTCGCCGTAAAGAACGAAGAACTCGTGGTCCAGTTCGAAAGGCACCTGGAGCACCGCCCCGGCCGTCCCCAAGGCCCGGGGTTCACGGGTGTAGCGAATGCGCAGGCCGAACGCTTCCCCGTCCCCGAAATGGGTTTCAACGGCCTCGGAAAGGTGGCCCGTGCAGAAGATGACATCTTCGATGCCGTTTGCCTTGAGCAACTGAACGTGGTACTCGAGCAGCGGGCGCCCGCAAACTTCGACCATCACCTTGGGCACGAGGTCCCCCGTGACCGAATGCATGCGGGTCCCTTTGCCACCGCAGAGAATGACGGCCTGATTCATCGTCTATCCGTTGCCGGGCTACCGGCGGGCTGCGGCTACGTTTCCTGAGTCACGATTTCCTGGGCGGCCCATTCAACGGCCCGGCGGCTGGTCATCGAAGCCCGCCAGCCGAGCCGAGCCAGACGCTCCGGACTGAGGTCCACGCGCGGGACGTCGCCCGGCCAGCCGCGTTCGCCGCCCGTGTACTCGATCTTCGCCCCCGCACATCCCATCTTTTCGATGACGATGCGGGCGATCGTCGCGACATCCACCCGGTCATTCACAGCAAGATTGAAGATGTTGGCCCACTCCTTCGCGTGCGCGAAACCGTAGAGCATGCCGTCCACGCAGTCGGAGACGTGAAGGTAAGGCTTGGCCTGGCGCCCGTCGCCGAGGACTTCGAGGCGCGCCGGGTCGGCCTTGAGTTTGCGGACGAAGTCCAGGATGACGCCGTGCGTCGCGTTCGGGCCGACGATGTTGCCGAAGCGGTAGAGCCACGACTGGATGCCGAAGTTGTGCCCGTAGGCGGTGATGAGCCCCTCGCAGCCAAGTTTGCTGGCCCCATAAAACGAAATGGGCAGCAGCGGCCCATAATCCTCCGGCGTAGGGATGACGGTCGGCTCGCCATAGACGACGCTCGAGGAGGAGAAGATCAATCGCTTGATGCCCGTCCGCCGCATCGCCTCCAGGACGCTGAACGTTGCCAGGACGCCCTGGTTCAGATCCAGTTCCGTATCTTCGAGCCCGCGGAAGATGTCGGAATTGGCGGCCAGATGGATCACGAGGTCGTGGCCCGTCATGGCGCAGGCGACGTCCTTCCGGTCCAGGAGGTCAGCCTCCACAAGGGTGCACCGGCCGGTGTCGATGAGGTCCTCCAGAAACTCCCGCCGCCCCAGCGACAGGTTGTCGTAGCAAGTGACGGTGTGCCCCTCGCGGACGAGGCGCGCCGCCATGTGGCTTCCAACGAATCCCGCCCCGCCGGTGACCAACACCTTCATCAAAGACCACCCTTTCGTGCGATTCTGATCCGGCCTCACCCCTACGCCTTGCGCAACCCCGTCCTGCCACAGCCACCGTATGAGCAGCGCTATTCGAGAGCGCCACCTTCAGTCGGGCCGCAGGGCACATCCTTGCGGATCGCCAGAGCCAACTGCGGTACAAACTCTACGCTGAAAACCTTTCGGATGGCCTTGGCCAGTGCCCGGAAAACCCGCTTGGGCGTCGAAGAGCCCGCAGCGGTGCTGCCGGCGTACCACAAATCGACACGGTCGTGAAGACCAAGTCGGCAAGGCTCCAGGAGAGCGGGGCGTCCGTTTGCCTGGCGGCGCAGGACCTTCAGAACCTCTCGCGCCGTCCCTCCCCGTATGCCTCGACGAAGGAGGTCCTGCCAGGTGTCGTCCTTAGGCACTTTCGGTGAAAAACGCTTGGCGAAGGCCATCGCCAGGCGTGCGGGAAGGTAGTTGACCAAAGGAAGCCCCGAGGTGTGGCCCTCCACCGGGAAGTATCTCCACGGCATCGTCAGGAACAACACGCCGCCTGGCCGCAGAACGGACCAGACGCGCGGCATCAGGAATTGCCGCTCGTCGGGCATCAGGTGCTCGTACACGCCGCTCATGACAACCGCGTCGAACTCGCCGATGCCTTGCGGCAGTTCGAGGCCGCTCGGCGACTGAACGAGTCTCACGCGCGAGAGGCCGTAGTGGGCGGCCCGCCGGCGGGCCACCGCAAGCAGGCTCTCCTCGAGTTCGACAGCGACGATCTCGGCTCCGGAAAACATCCGCGCCAGGATCACGGTCGAGGCGCCCACGCCGCAGCCAAAGTCCAGCAGCCGTTTGCCGTCGAAGAACCCCTCATCCACGACGCCCAGGATCATGTGGCGCAGGGTCCACTCGACATAGCGCGGGGACTCCTCGCGCATGATCTCATCGCAGACCCAGCCCGGCCCCTTCACGTCGAGGATCGCCCGGATCAACTCCACCGGATAGGCCGTCTCCCACGACGCCACGTGGACGTACAGGCCGGGGCTCACAGGCTGCACCGATATGCGCCGCTTCCCCCCCGAGATCTCCTCGATGAGGATTCGGGCCTCGGGATGCTCCAGCGTCACGACCATGTGATTTCCCCGCTTTTCCCTGATCTATGTACTGCACGACCAGCGCCTTGCCGGGGCGCCTCCAACAAACCCCGCGCTTCCTGTGACAAACACTTTCATGGGCAGCCCCTTCAGAAACCCCGCCGCACTCCGGGCCTGTCGGTACGACATAACACCAACATTAGATCGTTGTGCCTCCCGGCGTGGGTCAGCACCCAATCAAGCGGCATCAAGACGGCTGAAAATAACAACATAAATGCCTTGTAAGCCTTCGTATTTACCCACCCTCTGAACCGCGTGCGCTTCAGGCGCCATTTGAGCAGCGGGCTAAGTATCGTCGTGGTAATCTCTCCTGTGGTGAAGACCCGCTCCAGGCGGAACCCGTGCCGGGCAAATATCCGCTGCGCCGAGACACGCGTGAAGTATCGCACGTGCATCGGCGGTATCAGCCACCAGGGCCTCCGGCGCCATATCAGCGACCGGGATCCTTCGAGATCATTCGGAACGGCCAAGATAACCCGTCCGTCAGGCTTCAAGGTGCGGTACAAGGCCTCGCAGAGGGACCCCAAATCCACAATGTGCTCGACAACCTGATTCGCCACGATCAGGTCGAAGTAGCCGTCCTCGAACGGCGCCTCCTCGAATCGCCCATGGTGAACGTTCAGCCCCTTGCTCTGCGCCTTGAGCGCTTGCTCGCTAACCTCGACACCGTAGGCATCACAGCCTTCCTCAGCAAAGGCCTGTACCAGAAAGCCATACGCGCAGCCAATGTCGGCCACCCTTACAAGACGGACAGAGGGGTCCAGGCCGGCCATTCGCAGCAGTCCTCTTGCCTGCCGCCGGCCGTTCCATCGCCCGTAGGCCGACAGTTCCACCTTGCCTGCCGGCGGTCCTCCTCCCGAATGAATGTTGCCTGGATAGTAATCCCCGAAGTACCGGGGATCGGTGTAGACGGCCGACGCCTCCTCGAAGTAGTGGGGATGAAGAAACACACTGCCGCACCTTTCACATCTCACCAGGATATACTTGTCGTCGCCCGGGCGCTCATCGCCGCCCGCCCGGCGAGCGAAGTTGGCCTCCTTCGGCTGTCGGACAAACACGGGGCACACCGGGCCCCCGCCGCAGTCAATGCAGGCCACTTCCGCCCTCGTCGCACTCTCTTGCATTCCGCTTGGTTTCACAATTACACCCCGAAAAACACAAACCGTATCGGGACTCCTTCGAGGGCCGACTTCGCGTGCCCCTTGTCCCGGCAAACCCCTCGCGCCGTCACGACTGTCCGATAACGCATCGGTACACGTTCATGATTTCGTCCACGACGCGGTCGGGATGAAATTCCCGCATCGCCTTTTCTCGCCCCTGCCTGCCCATTTCGCGGCACCGCTCGGGGGCCTGGGCCAACGCGACCATATGGGCTGCAAAACTCTCGACGTCCCCCGGTTCGGCCAGCAGCCCCGTCCGGCCGTCGTCCACCAGATACGGTATACCACAGAGGCGAACGGAAATCACGGCTGTGCCGGATGCCATGGCCTCACTGATTATCCCGGGCGCCGTCTCCTGGCGGCTCAGGAGGACCAGAGCCGAGGCCCGTTCAAACTCGTCGAGCAACTGCTCTTCGCTGACCGAGCCGAGGAACGTGACCGCCTCGCCCAGGTTTTCGGCTTTGACGTAGTCCTCGAGCCGTTTCAAGTACGAAGTTCTCCTCGGTTTGCCGATGAGACGCAACCGAATGCCTGGGTGCTCCCGTCGCGCCGCGGCGAAGGCCCGAAGCAGTTCCAGCATGCACTTGCGAGGAATCAAGCGGCCTACGTACAGCAGCCCGCCCGGCTCAGCCCGGGCCGGATCCAGATTGAAAAACTCCGGGTTGATCGGATTGGGAACGTACCAGAACGTCGCGTCCGTGTGGGGGCGCAGTTCCTGTTCCACGTAGGGGCTGATGCTGATGATGTGTTTCATCTCGCGGAGCGATTTCCAGAAAAAATGGAGGTGATAACGAGCCGCCAACCGTCGCCACGGCGCGTAAAGGGCCGACTCCCGATGGTACATCCCGTGAACCGTCACGACGGTGGGAAGGCCGGCGTCCAGGCCGCAAGGGCCCCAATCGGCGTACTGCGAATGCACGATGTCCGGCGCCAAGTCTCGGAGCGCCTCGGCCATCCGGCGACGGGGCCCGAAATACTGCCGCAGCGAGAACGGAATCCGCCCCGGGCAGGCCACCTTGTGCACGGTCAGCGGAGGCTCCTCGACCACGCAGTCTTCTTGAAGGGTCGGGGCAAACACGACGTAGTGCACGTCGGCCCCGTGCCGCTCGGCCAGCATCCGCGCCAGCCAGCGGCCCACCCGCTCGGGCGCAGGTATGGGCTCGCCCGACACGTCGTAACCAACAAGAGCGACTCTCATGGGCATACCGGCGATCCCGGATCGACCTAGGCGCCCGCGATCTTCTGCCGCAGGCACTGACTGATGAGGTGCTCCAGAATGCAGTGAAGGTCCTCGACGTGGCCATAGTTTCGGCTGGAGACCGTCACGTCCACGTCCACCAGGGCCTTCAACTTGCCCCCGCCGAACCCGATGAAACCGATCGTCGTCGCGCCGTGCTCCCTGGCGTACCGAATGGCGTCGAGGATGTTGGGGGAGTTGCCCGAGGCCGTGATCCCGAGAACCACGTCTCCTTCCTCCAGGAAGACCCTCAATTGCTCGGTGAAGACCTTCTCGTAGGAGACGTCGTTCGAAATGGCGGTCATGATGGAGACGTTGTCCGTGAGGCTGAGCGCCTTGATGCGCGGCTTGCCCTCCACGCCACACCCCTTGGCCAGGTCGCACATCATGTGGCTCGCGGTGGCGGCGCTGCCCCCGTTGCCGATGATGAAGATCGTCCGGCCTCGCCGATAGGCGTCGAGAAGAGTTTCCACGACGCGGGTCACGTCTTCGGTATCGATCTCGTCCAGGACCGTGCGCAAACCGGAAAGGTAATCGCGGGCAAAGGGATCGGCCATGGGTATTCAGCCTCCTACATAAAGGATCTTGGCGCCCTGGGGTTCCAGTCGGAAAGGCAGTTCGCGCAGTTCGGCCAGCCGCTCGCGGACGCGTTGGCGGTTTTGTCGCTCGACGAAGAACAGGAGGAACCCGCCGCCGCCGGCGCCGAGAAGTTTCCCGCCCAGCGCGCCGGCTTCGCGCGCCATCTCGTACCAGCGGTCCACGTCCGCGTTCGTGATGCCGCCCGTCACGCCGCGCTTAAGTTCCCAGGCTTGGTGCATCAGTTCGCCGAACTCCGTCAGCCGCCGGCCCGACTGGAGCACGCGAGCCATTTCCCTGGAGAGGTCGCGCATCTTGGAGAGAACGTCGAGTTTCTTCTGCGTGTCCTCTTTCTGTTTGGCGAGGATCGTCGAGGCGGACCGCTTCACGCCGGTGTAAAGCAAGAGCAGGTGCTCGCTGAGTTCGACGCGCGTCTCGTTCGCCGAGATCACGGGGTCCACGAACACGGTCTCGTCGGGGTTGAACTGGATGTGGTTCAACCCGCCGTAGGCCGCCGCGTACTGGTCCTGTTTGCCGATGGGCTCGCCGAGGATGTCAATCTCGATGCGGCAGGCTTCCCGGGCGAGTTGCTCGGCCGAGGCGTAGCGGCCGGCGTAGGCGTGGAGGGCGTTCAAAAGGCCCACGGTGAACGAACTGGAGGAGCCCATGCCCGTTCCGGCCGGCAGGTCGGCGATGCTCGTGATCTCCAGGCCCTCCGTAAGGCCCGTCAGTTTCAGCGCCTCGCGGACGATCGGATGCTCGAGTTCCTCCACGGTCCCGACGATCTCGGTCTTCGAGTAACTGACGCGGATCGTCTCGTCGAACCGCTTGTTGACGGTGATGTACATGTATTTGTCAACGGCGGAACTCGTGACCGCGCCCGGCTCGTGGCGGTAGAAGGCGGCCAGGTCGGTCCCCCCGCCGGCGAAACTGATGCGGAACGGCGTGCGCGAGATGATCATGATGCCCCGACCCCGCCCGCGCAGACCCTGGCAGCGGACGGCGCGCAAAGCCGTTCGCCTGCCGGCTTGGGTTCTGCGGGCGCCGCCAGACGCTCCCGCCCGAACACGATGCCTCCGAGAATGCACAGACCCATTTGCAGCCAGAAAGCCTTAAGGTGATACGACGGGTTTAACAGGCTGCTGACCATCGCCGCCATGTAAAGACCTATCAGGCAGGCGCGGAGGCGCGGGTGAGCCACGCGCCACGCCTGCCGCAAAACCTCCAGCACAAACGCCACGTAAAGGAAAAGCCCCGGGAAACCGGTCTCCGCCAAGTGATTCAAAAAGTCATTGTGCGTCGTCACAGCCCTCGATCCGTGCTTCAGGGACTCCGCAATGTAATTCCCTACGCCCACACCCAGGATCGGATGCCTAAGGCCGATCTCCAAGGCAATCTGGGACATGCGCCATCGGTTCCCCACCGCCAGACCTCTCTGTTGGACTTCTTCGATTCGCCCATACAGGGCGGCTTCCCATAAGCCCAACTCCGTACCGATAAAAATGAAGAGGACCAGGGCGGCCACTACCGCCGACGCCAAGAGAATCCGCCTTCCCAGATGCATCCCGCGCCACGTAAGGATCGCAGCCATAAGACCAACCAGCGCCGCCACGTAAGCCGAACGGCTGCCGGTTCGGACGATTCCCGTCAAGAGAATCAACATGCCGACAATGGCAACCAGCCACATCCACCGGCCACGCTCCTTCACGAGGAACGGAGCAAGAAAAAGACCGCCCATCAGAATCTTGGCGCGCGCGTTCTGGTCCATGCCTCCGACCGTCTCGCGGTAAATCGCCTCCCGGGAAACCACATGCGCCTGCACAAGGGGCACAAAGACGGCCGCAATAGTGGAAACAAATACCACCCAGAACAAGGTCCTTGCCTGCTCTTCCGTCAAGCACGCATTGATAACGAGAAAAAGAAGCCCCACGCCCAAGAACCGCGTGATTATAGGATCCAAAGACGCTTCAGGATATTGCGCTCCAAAAATAGACAGCAGCGACCACACCGCGAACCCCAAGGCCAACCAGAATCCTGGCACCTTCACCTCGACGCGACCGCGGCCAAAAGCATGGACCAACATCACCACGAACACGAAGATCCCGAGCACCTTCGTCACGTTAAGATTCGTGGCGATCTGGCTGTAACCTTCGAATGGCAGGTAGGCGGCAAAAAGGTAGAGGCCGATTTCCGGCTTCATCAACGTAAGCAACCCGAACGGCACGGCGGCCAGCACGCCCCCGAGCAGAGGCTCGCCCACAAGGACGCCTATCAGAAGGCCAATGGCCGCTGGAACGCCTGCCACCACCATCACCAAGGCGTAGGTGCGAAGCGTCCATTCCCGCTTCTCCGGGCGGACCTCCAGCAACCCCTGACCGGGGATTTCCTGAGCCGTTACTCCCATACCCTCCGCCTCTCGCTCGGCCCCATCAAGCAACCAGGATACGCACCCACCGTGCCGAAGTCAACCCAGGCCCCCACCACGCCTCTTCTTATCGTCCGTCCGGGGCGGATCTCTCCAGCCCAAGCACGCCGTGGACCAAAGCCCGTGACCCACGCCCTGCTCAAAAAATGCGTGCACGCATCGGAAGTGAGACTCCACCGCGCCGGCGGTCAATCCTGGCGCACGATCCCCTCCAAGGTCACTCGCCAACAACTCCTCCGAGGATGGTACCAGGAAAGGGCCCGAGTCACGGGATCCCAGAGCACAATCCATTTGGCATCCGGCAGGTCGGCATGCAGGCGCTCCGGGACGGCCGGGTGAAACAGGTAATAGGGACTCGCTTCGCCCGTCACGCACCGCGCCCCCGATCGATCAGGTCGATGACGCTGTCGGCCATCCGCTGGGCGCTGCGGCCATCGAGCCCGAACAGTTCCTTCTGGAGTGCCTCTTCCGCGCCGCGGTTCAATCGCTCTCGCACTGCGGGGTCGGTCGCGGCCGAAACAATGGCCGGTTCGAGGTCCTCCGGCTTCTTGGCTTCGAGAGCCGCCCCGTACTGCGAGCCGTATTCCAACACGTACCCGGTGTTGACGCACTGAATCAGGACCACCGGCTTTCGCCAGACAAAGGCCTCCACGGCGGTCGTGCTGAAGAACGTGATGCACACGGCACAAAGCCGGACGGCTTCGATCGCGGTGCATCCCGTGCGGGTCCAGACAATATCCTGGTCGGAGAGCCCCGCGTCCTGAGTCCATTGTCGCCACTCGGCGGGCACGTCTGTGCTCCTCGGATGAAACTTCACCAGGAGCGTCGCACCACACTGCCGCGCAGCACCCGCCATCTTCCACACTAGATGCCGCATCTCGGGCAGGTCGACCACGGGCTGGTGCGAGAACAGGATAACCGGCCGATTCGCCGCGAGGCCCAGCCTCGCGCGCAACTCTTGTTCTTCCTGGGCGGTCAGCGGTCCGCCGATGCGCCTCACCAGCACATCGTATTCGCAGGACCCGACCACGCGGATCTTCTCGGCGGGGATCCCCATCTGGACAAAGGCCCGGCGGCCGGTCTCGCTCATCATCAGAAAGAGATCCGCACCGCTCGTGCCGCGCGGCCCCCCCACCTCCAGCGTTCGCTGAAAAAACACGCTCGCGGCGTCGCGAAATCGCCACCAGAGGCTGCGACGACAGGCCGGGTTGGGCGGCAGCACCACCCCGTCGGGAACCATGACTGTTGCTATGCCCCGCGGCTTGGCGGCGCGGATGAACGCACGGGAAACCGCGCCCACGTCTTCCCCGAACACCAGCGCGTCGGCCGGGTGCGAGTCCAGGAAGCCGCGCACCACCCGGTCGAGCTTCCTGCGGTGAATGACTTTTCGACTCCAGTGAGATCCCCCTGGAAACCCGCCCGACGGCAGCATCTCGTACGGATAGTCCGCCCGCTCGACCGATTCACGGGTCGCGTCGAGGGCTGGCCGCACCGCGTCTGGGCACAGCAGGCGCACCTGGTGGCCGCGCGCCGCCACTTCGTCCATCATCGCCTTCAGTTTGTCGACGTGGGACGAATTCGTCGGAACGAACCAGATCGTGCGCGTCATATCAGCCTGCCTTGGGTCCCAGCTCCCGCGCAGGGCGCATCCGTTCCCCCTTCCAGGGCCGCCAGAATGAGATTGCACACCTCGCGGACAGCACCGTGTCCACCCCTGGCCTTGCACACATAGGTGGCGGACCGGGCCACTTCAGGCGCCGCGTCGGCGGGGCACGCTGAGAATCCGGCCTTCCGGATAACCGGCAAGTCGTTCAAGTCGTCGCCGACGTAGGCGAGTTGCTCCCAGGTGAAGCCCAGATCCTTCAGAAGACCCTCGAGGACGCCCACCTTGTCCTTCACGCCGACGAACACGTGGGGGATGTTCAGTTTCCGCGCCCGCGCCAGGACGATCGGGGAATCTTCGCTCGTGACGATGGCCAACTGGATGCCGCGCTCGCGCAGTCGGCCCATGCCCATGGCGTCTCGGGTGTTGAAGCGTTTCATCGCCTCCCCCGCGTCGGTGTAATACATCCCGCCGTCGGTCAGGGTCCCGTCTACATCCACGCAAAAGACCCTGGTGGCGGCCGCGGCGCGGGCCAAGGCAAAAGGGGCACGGCGCCTGGCCAGGAGCCTCTGCTCGACGACAAGCCAGTCGGCAGGCTCGTCCAACTCCTCGAACGTGTCCTCGGGCATCTCGTAGGCGGCGATGCGGCCGGAGAGGCGGCAGCCCGTGGCCAGAAGCCGTTCGCGCGACGTGAGGTACAGGGCCCCATTCTCCACGAGTTCGCCCGGCCACTGCTGGCGCATAGGCCGGCGCAAGGGGTCGTAGTTCACGGCGCGAACCCGCCCGCCCTCTTCCTTCCAAAGGAACCGCTTCATCCGCACCACGGTCAGAAGGCTGTCCGCGCGGGACTCGAAGTACTTGCGGATCGCGCCGTCAACGTCGCTGCTCGTCAGGAGGGGACTCGTCGCCTGGATCAGGGCAACGTGCCCGAAGTCGTGACCCCGGGCGAACTCCAGGAGCGCCGATTCCGTGCTTGCCGTGTCGCAGGCAGTCTCGGGGCTTCGGCCGATGACGCGGACGCGCGGCAGGCCCATTTCCTCGACGGCGCGGCGGATGGCCTCGCTGTCGGTGCCGACGAACGTCTCGGCCACCTCGACGCTTTCGGAACAGGCCTGTGCCACCCAGTAGACAAGCGGCCGACCGGCCAGCGGCGCTATGTTCTTCAGCGGGATGCTCTTGCTGCCGCCCCGGACCGGAATGAAGGCCACTACTGTTTTTTCTTTTTCAGGTGCCGATCCCATTTGAGTTTCTTCCGCTGCACCATCTCGATGTCCAGGATCTCCCTGGCGGGCTCCCGCAGCGCCAAGGCCACGGCCCGGACGTCACGCACCACTCGCCGCAAGCCGTCGGGCTCCAGACTGGCCGCATGGTCCGTTCCCTTCCACGTGCGATCCAGAGTGAAGTGCCGCTCGATCCAGTCGGCCCCCAGCGTGAACGCCGCAACGTCGGCGGCAATGCCGAGATGATGGCCGCTGTATCCGATGCTCTTGACCAGCGACCCGTAGGTTTGCACCAGGCGCTGAATCTCCAAAAGATTCAGGTCCTCGAACGGCACGGGATAGCCCGACGTGCAGTGGTAAAGCACCACGCTTCTCCGCCGTCCCTTCTTCGAAACGAACTCGACGATCTCCTCCTCCTCCTTGCGAGTGGTCATGCCGAGCGAAATGTGGATGTCCCCGCCGTAGTCCAGGCAGAGCATGCTCAGCATCTCGAAGTACGTGTTGCACGCCGAGGGCACCTTGATGATCTTCGGCTTGAGCGAGATGATCCCCCGCGCGCTGGTCAGGTCCCACACACTCGACGAATACTCCACGCCGAAACTCTCGCAAACCTCTTTCAACTTCCGATGCGTGTCCAGGTCGAACTCAAGAAACTCCCGGTGCGCCCCGTACGTCTCGCCGTAACTGTGGATGGGGTTCGGATGGGGCGCGTTGTACTCCTCGGGCGAGAGGCACTCTTTCGGATTGCGCTTCTGAAACTTGACGACATTCGCCTTGCAGAACTGGGCGGCCACCATGATCATTTCTTTGGCGGTGTTGAAATCGCCGCGGTGGTTCCCCCCGATTTCGGCGACAACATGTGGTGTGCGAATCTGTGCCATGTGTGAGGCTCCTCGTAGTTCGGAGTGCCAGAGGTTATGAGTCGTTCAGAACGTCCCGGCACGCGCCGCCAACAGGTTCCTATCCATTCTACCCTCCGGCCGCGTCCTGACAAGGGAGAAGCACGGGGTGGCGTATCCACGGCACCCGTAGCCCGTTGATCCGCTGGTGTCCAGCCCTTTCATCGGCTTGGGCCCCGTGCGCGCTTGAACTTAATCCACTTCCTGCGGAACCTTAAGGGAAGAAGCCCCGACGTTCAGTAAATGCACCTGGTGAAAGTCTAAGTGAGAACCCGTTATGAAACCGGTTCTACTCGTTCCCGCACAGGCGCCTCTTGACAGCACCCGAGTAGTACCTGGCCATTCCCGCCCATTTGTGCCAGAGCCACCACTTGCGTCGCCACGCTCGAATTTTCCACACGATGCTCTCCCAGTCGTCAACCGGCAACGGGGTCTCCCTATTGACGGCCGAGTCCTTCCGGGCAATGAACCGGAGAAACTTTCCCTCCACTCCCCTCCTGAACCAAACCCGTTTAAAGCCAGTCTTTCTCAGAACCGCCTCCAACGTGGCCGCCGTAAAAGAGTAGAGGTGGGCCGTCTGGAAGAAGCGGCTCAGGTTACCCAGGTAAGGCTGATGGAGGTCGGGAACCTCCACGTAGAGCACTCCGTCATTCCGGAGCCAACGAGCGATGCGGCAAACCTGTGCCACCGGGGACTCAAGATGTTCCAGAACATGGAAAAGGCATACGGCATCAAACCTGCCTTCTTCGAAGTCCTGGTCTTCGATCAGGCCTGCATGAACATCCTCACAGAACTTGGCCGCCTCGGCACAGCAATTGGCACTGGCCTCCACTCCCGTGGGAATAAGATGATGTTGTTTCAGTATTCTCAGAAACTCCCCTGTGGCGCAACCGATATCCAGCACGGCATCGCCC